>OOBW01001070.1_pt1 | contig 14077 bp, 9 predicted proteins | sample 1671701 | NCBI WGS metagenome assembly OOBW01 (sample SAMN06348183, study PRJEB24527) | human gut metagenome | biome: human gut; feature: ankylosing spondylitis patient; material: feces | host: Homo sapiens | place: China | collected 2015-10 | reverse complement strand
GTTGCACAGACATATCCGAATTGGGAATTATGTATTGGAGACGGCAGTGAAGGCAATCCGGAATTAGAGCAGGTACTTGCAGAATATGCTGCAAAAGATACAAGAATTAAATATCAGATACTGGAAAAGAATTTTGGAATCGCAGGGAATACAAATGGTGCTTTAGAACTGGCAACAGGAGAATATGTTGGATTATTTGATCATGATGATATACTTGGTCCAAACGCTCTTTTTGAAGTAACAAAAGCGCTTCAGAAGAAAAAGTATGATATTCTTTACACGGATGAAGATAAGGTGTCAGGTGATCTGTCCGAACATATGGATCCGAATTTTAAGCCGGACTGGAGCCCGGATCTGTTTTATTCGCACAACTATATTACACACTTTTTTGTTGTGAAGAAAGAAATTATAGATAAAATAGGTGGGTTTAGAAGCGAATATGATGGTTCCCAGGATTATGATCTGATGTTCCGCTGTATTGAAAACGCGGAAAGTATCAAACATATTCCGATGATTTTATACCACTGGAGAATGCATGGCGGATCAGTTGCTGAAAATCCGGCAAGTAAGATGTATGCATATGAAGCAGGGAAAAAGGCGATAGAAGGTCATTTCGAGAGAACCGGTGTAAAGGTAAAAGTTGAACATATGCCGTTATGGGGAATGTACCATGTGATTTATGAAACAACGGGAAATCCACTGGTTTCTGTTATTATCCCAAATAAAGATCATACGCAGGATCTGGACACGTGTATTCGCTCATTGTTTGAAAAGAGCAGTTATCGTAATATTGAAATTATTATCGTAGAGAATAACAGTGAAGAGGCAAAAACATTTTCATATTATGAAGAAATACAGAAGAAGTATGAGAATGTAAAAGTTGTAAAATGGGAAAATGAATTTAATTATGCAGCAATCAATAATTTTGGCGTTACATTTGCCAAGGGTGATTACTATCTGTTCCTGAACAATGATACTGAAGTAATCAATGAGACTGCAGTCAGTGAACTTCTTGGCTGCTGTATGAGAGAAGATGTGGGAATCGTAGGAGCAAAGCTCTTATATGAAGATGATAGCGTGCAGCATGCAGGAATCGTGCTTGGATTCGGGGGCTTTGCAGGGCATGTGTTTACCGGACTTGATAAAGATGATTACGGCTACATGGTAAGACCGAGAATCAACTGTAATTATAGTGCGGTAACAGCGGCATGTATGATGGTAGACAGAAAAGCATTTGAAGAAGTAGGCGGATTCAGAGAAGAATTCAAGGTAGGATTAAATGATGTTGATTTCTGTTTGAAGGTTCGGGAAACCGGAAAACTGGTAGTTTACAATGCGCACTCTTTATGGCATCATTATGAGTCAAAATCCAGAGGATATGAGGATACACCTGAAAAAATCCGAAGATTTGAAGGTGAGATTGCTCTGTTCCAGAAATATTGGGGAGATCTTTTGAGGAAAGGAGATCCATATTACAATAAAAACTTCCCGATTGAATATGGTCCGTTCCGTTTGGGATGATTTTGAGAAATATGCAAATAGTTGCAAGCCGAGACTGCGAAGGAGGACAATTTATGAAAGCATTAGTAACAGGAGTAAAAGGTCAGCTTGGCCATGATGTTATGAATGAACTCGCAAAGCGGGGATATGAAGGTGTTGGTGTAGATGTTGAAGAGATGGACATCACAGATGCAGCAGCAGTAGATTCTGTCATTCGTGAGGCAAAAGTAGACAGCGTTGTTCACTGCGCAGCATGGACGGCAGTGGATGCTGCGGAAGACAATGAAGAAATGTGCAGAAAAGTTAATGCTGAAGGTACTGAGAATATTGCAAAAGTATGTAAGGCACTTGATATCCCGATGATCTATATCAGTACAGATTATGTGTTTGAGGGAGAAGGAACACGTCCGTGGGAGCCGGATGATAAAGTAACACAGCCACTGAATATTTACGGACAGACCAAATATGAGGGAGAACAGGCTGTGGAACGTCTCTTGGACAAATATTATATTGTTCGTATCGCGTGGGTCTTCGGTGTGAATGGAAAGAATTTTATCAAGACCATGCTGAATCTGGGAGAGACACATAATACTCTGACAGTTGTGGATGATCAGGTAGGAACTCCGACGTATACTTATGATCTTGCCAGACTGCTTGTGGATATGCTGGAAAAAGATGCTTATGGAAAATATCATGTGACAAATGAAGGGGGATATATCACCTGGTATGAATTTGCAAAAGAGATTTTTGCGCAGGCAGGAATGGATGTCAATGTAGTTCCGGTGACAAGCGACAAATTTCCGGCAAAGGCAAAACGCCCTCACAACAGCAGAATGGACAAATCTAAACTGAAGAAAAACGGCTTCACGCCGCTTCCGACCTGGCAGGATGCCTTGAAAAGATATCTGTCAGAAATCCGTTAAGGGGGGAATGGGAGTATGAAGAAAAAATATGTATTGGGAATTTTGACAGTGGTTGTGCTGATGTTTGGAATTACAGCCTGTGGAAAAACAACAGAATCAACTCCGGAACAAAATGCAACACAGGAAGAGCAGAAAGAGGATCAGGACAATGACACATCTGATCAGGATGTCAATCAGGACGGACAGAATGAACAAGACCAGACACAGCAGGAGCAGACAGAAAACACACAGGATGCAAATAATCTGGGAGCAGGAACAATTACTGTGTATGCCCAGAACAAGGATGTATCCGGCTTTGATAAAAAAGAGGTTTCACTTGAGGCAATCACACCGGAAACTGTCCTTTCTCAGTTGGCAGCAGCCGGAGTTCTTCCATCGGATACCACAGTTCTAAGTTTTACAAAGAAAGAAAAGGATGGAGAACAGGTCATTGATCTGGATCTCTCCGAAAAGTTTGGGACTTACATTAAAGAGATGGGATCTTCTGCAGAATATCTGGTGATCGGAAGCATCTGCAACACGTATTTGGACGTTTACCATTGTGCAAAAATTCACATTACAGTAAACGGAGAAATGCTTGCCACAGGACACGCGGAGTATCCGGGCTATATGACAAGATTTTCTTAAAAAAGAATAAAAAGCACCCTGTAAGGGGATCCGGCAGTATGTGCAGGCTTCCCTTACAGGGTGTTTTCTATTTATGCAATAATTTTCTTTTCAGCCAGTCGGCCGCATAACCGAATGTGTGGCGTATCAGGGCAAATTCGATCCGGATATAGCTGCCTAGATGCTCCATCCGAAACGGAACCTTGCGGCATTTGGACAGACCATGGATTCCTTCTTTGATTCCGTTTTTGTAATCTGTTCCAAATCCGATTTTGCAGAAAAATAAATATTTCACCAGATATCCCAAAAGTAATGGAATGAAATTCAGGATCAGCTGCAAAAGCGGCATATTTTTGTAATTCAGCCAGACACTGTTGCGGGCGGATAGTTTCACTTTAAAAGTGTTATATTTGGAACCGCTCGTTCCACTTCCGACGTGGTACACAAGAGCGGAAGCGCAGAACCGGTTTTTATAGCCGTAGATCATGGCACGGTAACCAACATCGATATCTTCCAGATAGGCAAAATGGCTTTCGTCAAAGAAGCCGATTTCATCAAACACGCTTCGTCTGTAGATCGCAGCTCCGGCACAGGCCGTAAATACCGTATCATCTTCGGTGTAATTCGAAACCGGTCGTCCGGCTCCACGGCATACCCCCCAGCCCATCAAGGTATAGAGATCTCCTGCGCTGTCGATCAGATCGGGGTGATACATCTGGATCATCTTGCTGCTCACAGAAAAAATCCGGTCAGAGACCTCGATCGCCCGGATCATCTCTTCGACATAACGAGAATCCACGGTTGTATCATTGTTTAAAAGAATGACGTACGGGGTATCTGCGTGACGTATCCCTTCATTGACCGCACGGCTGAATCCATAGTTAGAATCCAGGGCCAGCACTTCGATATCAGGGTAAGTCTGTTCCATATATTCCAGACTTCCGTCCGTGGAGGCATTGTCCACGATCAGGATCTTGAAATCCCGGCAAGTCTGTTCATTTAAAGAAGCCAGACAGGGCTCCATAAAATGTTTTCCGTTATAATTGGGAATAATGATAGTAACTTTCATGTGCTCCTCATTTCTATTACTGCTGTAATTTATTTCGCGAATGTATTATATCAAATTCGGTTCTGTTTTTCTATACAAACATATGTTTATTAAAAATTACGAAAATATTACGGAAAAATGAATAAAATACTGTTAAAATCAAGTTTGTGCTTGTCCATTGAAATAAAGTATTGTATTATATCATAGATAATGTGTTTTTATAAGTAAGATAACGGAAGGTCGTATTATGATAAAAGAAAATCAGAAATTATTAAACCGCATTCAGGTTGTGCTGGATGCAGGAGTGATCATTGTAGCATATGTGCTGTCCTGGTATATCCGTTTTCGGAGCGGATTATTTGACCTGGATCCATGGTATCTGTCACTGAGAGAGTATATGAAGGTACTGTTCTTTCTGGTGCCGTCCTATTTGATCCTGTATTACGCATTTCAGCTCTACACGCCGAAGCGGGTACAGGGAAGAAGGCTGGAAGCCTGGCATGTAGTACAGGCGAATGTGATCGGCCTGATGGGTGTGACCATGGTATTTTTCCTTGCAAAGCTTTCAGACAGATATTCCAGATGGGTAGTATTTATTTTCTGCTTTGTCAATATTACCATGGAAGTATTCGCCAGAAATATGGTGAGGATGGTTTTGCGCAAGGCGAGAAAGAACGGATATAATCAGAAACATATGATTCTGGTTGGCTACAGCCGCGCGGCAGAGCAGTATATTGACCGGATTCTTGCAAACCCGGAGTGGGGATATGCCGTGCGGGGAATTCTGGATGACCACCAGCCGAGAGGAATGGAGTATAAAGGGATCAAGGTGATCGGGAGTATCGACAATCTGCTGGTCATTCTTCCGCAGAATCAGATCGATGAGATTGCGATCACACTGGGACTGGATGAGTATCACAAGCTGGAATATATTGTAAATATGTGTGAAAAATCAGGTGTGCATACAAAGTTTATTCCGGATTATAACAATATCATTCCGACAAAACCATATACAGAAGATATTCAGGGACTTCCTGTGATCAATATCCGTCATGTACCGCTTAATAATGCTTTGAATAAGTTTGTGAAGCGGGCAGTGGACATTTTTGGTGCAATCGTTGCGATCATTCTTTTTTCACCTGTGATGCTGGTTGTATCTGTGCTGATCAAGCTGACTGCACCGGGACCGCTGATTTTTAAACAGGAGCGGATCGGGCTGCAGAACAAGCCGTTCTACATGTATAAGTTCCGTTCCATGATCGTACAGAAAGAGAGCGAAGAGAAGAAGGGCTGGACGACAAAAGATGATCCGAGAGTGACTCCGGTAGGAAAATTTATCCGGAAGACCAGCATTGATGAGCTTCCACAGCTATTCAATGTGCTCAAAGGAGATATGAGCCTGGTTGGTCCGAGACCAGAGAGACCATTATTTGTAGAAAAGTTTAAGGAAGAGATCCCAAGATATATGATCAAGCATCAGGTGCGTCCGGGACTGACCGGATGGGCACAGGTGAATGGCTATCGTGGAGATACTTCGATCCGGAAGCGGATTGAGTGTGACCTGTATTATATTGAAAACTGGACGTTGGGACTGGATTTTAAGATTATCCTGCTGACGTTTCTGAAAGGCTTTATCAACAAAAACGCATACTAAAACGGAGGCGGATCTATGTTTCGCAGAAGAGATCGAATATCACTGCAGCAGAGAAAACGATTGAATAAAAAAAGACAAAGGCGGGGAATCCTGTTTTTGGTTCTGGAATTTCTGATACTTGCGGTTCTTGTTTTGGCGGCATTTATGATGTACAAGCTGGATCATCTCAACCATAATACACTGGATGAGAGCAGCCTGGAACTACATAAGACACCGAAGGGATATACGAATGTGGCATTGTTCGGGTTGGATTCCAGAGACGGAGAGCTAAGTGGCGGCGTGAGAAGTGACAGTATTATGATTGTCAGCATCAACAATAAGACCGGAGATGTAAAGATCATTTCCGTATATCGGGATACGCTGCTAAAGCAGCAGGATGGTTCTTATGAGAAAGCAAATGCGGCGTATTCTTTTGGAGGTCCGCAGGAGGCAGTGGCAATGCTCAACCGGAACCTGGATCTGGATATTACAAAATATGCTTCTGTAAATTTCAATTCGCTTGCAGATATCATAGATATCCTGGGTGGGGTGGAAGTAGAGCTGACCAGTGAGGAAATATTCTGGCTGAATGGATATACGGCAGAAACCTCACAGGTGGTAGGACGGCAGACACATACCCTGGATGAGAATTCTCCGGGAGTTCACAATCTGGATGGAATACAGGCAGTTTCCTATACCAGGATCCGTTATACAGCCGGAGATGACTTTAAGCGTGCAGAGCGCCAGAGAATCATATTGCAGAAGATGATTCAGAAGCTGAAGACAGCAGGACCGGTAAAATGGAATAAAATTCTGGATCAGGTACTGCCGGAAATATCAACGAATATGACGACACCGGATATCATGAAACTGGGACTGAATATATTCCGATACAAAATTGGAGAGACAAAAGGCTTTCCGTTTGATATTACGAGCAGTGAAAATGTCATTGGACTGGAAGGCTCTTATGCGGTTGCGATCGGACATGCGGACAATGTAAGACAGCTCCATGAGCAGCTTTTTGGAGAGACTGGATACCAGCCTTCGGACGAAGTACAGCAGATCAGTCAGGATGTGGCTTATCTGACGGGTGTTTATCCGGAAAATTATGCACAGTAGCGAAAGAGGAAAAAAATGTTACGAAAAATAATCGCAGACAGAAAAATCGAATATAGTTCTTATACTTTAGTTTATGCGGCAGCGGTATTGGCTGCAAAGGCACATCTGGATTATGTGACTGCAGTACTTCTGATGGCAGAGGCAATGCTTTTGTTTATATGGAATTTTAGAAAGACAAAAAATCTTGTGGATATGCGGGGGCTTTTTACGCTGGCATGGGTAGGCGGAGAAGGCATCGCATGCCTGAAGCTCAGCAGGCTGCAGAGTGACTGGAGTAATGTGACATGGCTGACCTTTTTTCTGATCTATGTGTGTTTCAATCTGGGATATGATCTCTGGCTTGGCCGTTTTTCGAAAGAACAGAGGCAGGAAGTAAAAAGAGATGAGATCTCGGCAAAGCGGATTCTGATCTGCATCTTCGGACTGATGGCAGCTTCCATTGCATGTTTTACGTTGGAGGCAGTGGTGGTAGGTTATATTCCATTGTTCAATTCAGCGCCTCATGCATATTCTTATTTTCATATTTCGGGAGTGCACTATTTTACAATCAGCTGCATTTTGATTCCGGCACTGACTGTATTGTATACCAAGGTTACAGAAAAAATTTCGGGCAGGACATGGATCCTTTTAATTGCAGGAAATCTGGCGGCAGTGGCCATTCCGATTTTATGTGTCTCCAGATTTCAGCTGTTGTTTGCGGTTGGCTTTGCGGCAGTGATGTATCTGATGTTGTATAAAAAAATCACATGGAAGATGATCGTCACAGGTTTATTGATCATGATTCCGGTGTATGTACTTCTGACAGTTGCAAGACGGCATAATGTGACTTATTTAAATGGAATTTTTGAGATGAAAAATTCCAAAATGCCAATTTTTATTACACAGCCGTATATTTATGTAGCCAATAATTTTGAGAATTTTAACTGTATGGTAGAGCAGTTGACAGCGCACACATGGGGACTGCAGATGCTGTTTCCGTTTTTTGCACTGACGGGATTGAAATTTGTATTTCCGCAGCTGGTGACAATTCCGGATTTTGTCACAAAAACAGAGCTTACGACGTTAACGATGTTTTATGATGCCTACTATGATTTTGGAATCATCGGAACCGCTTTGTTTGCGTTTATAATCGGTCTGACTGCAGCAGCAGTTTCAATTCTGGTGCGTCAGAAGAAAAATCCGATGACGTATATGTTTTATGGACAGATTGCGATTTATCTGGGGCTTGCCTTTTTTACGACCTGGTTCAGTAATCCGACGACCTGGTTCTGGCTGGCGCTGACTTTGATGATGTACTGGTTTGTCGGATATCGCAGGAAAGGAAAAGGATCACATGGAAGGAAATAGAACAGTGGATGTGCTGATCCCTACGTATAAGCCGGATCAGAGATGCGTACAGCTGGTAAAACGTCTGTTAAACCAGAGTGTTCAGGTCAATCGGATCTATTTGATCGATACAGAGAGCGGGATCTTTCCAAAAGAGTTGTATACGATTTCTGACAGAGTCAAGATCCACCGGATTCTGCCGGAAGAGTTTGATCACGGTGGAACGAGAAATCTGGGAGCTGAGATGTCAGATGCGGAGATTCTTGTCTACATGACCCAGGATGCTATGCCGGCGGATCAATTTCTGATCGAGCGTCTGCTTTACGGATTTTCGTATGAAAACGTAGCAGCAGTTTATGCAAGACAGCTGCCGGCAGCGGATTGTCAGTTTATTGAGCGCTATACAAGAGAATTTAATTATCCGAAAACCAGCAGATTGAAATCCAAAGAAGATCTTTCCAAACTTGGAATCAAAACCTATTTCTGCTCTAATGTCTGTGCAGCATACCAAAAGGATGTATATGAAAGGCTTGGAGGATTTGTACGAAAAACGATTTTCAATGAAGACATGATCCTGGCAGGCAGAATGGTTCAGGAGGGATGGAAGATTTATTATGCGGCAGATGCAAAAGTGATCCATTCTCACAATTATAACTGCAGACAGCAGTTTCACCGGAATTTTGACCTGGCGGTCTCACAGGCAGATCATCCGGAGATTTTTGAAGGAGTACCTTCTGAAGGAGAAGGGATGCGTCTGGTGAAGGATACAGCAAAATATCTGCTGAAGTCGGGCAGACCATGGCTTCTGGTATCTCTTGTATGCAAGAGCGGGTGGAAGTACATAGGATATAAACTGGGGAAAAATTATAAGAAACTGCCCCGGTGGCTGATTTTGAAATGTACGATGAATCCACGATACTGGAGAGAAACTTGAAATTCACAGTTTTTTCATTGATGTTTGAAGGAAAATATTGTATGATGTTAAAGTGCATATTTTAGGCAATCTATGATGTATGCCATGAGAAAGGATAGAATTATGGGAGATACAAGAAGGCGTTCGAGAGCAGAAATGTCCGGAGCGAACAGAAGAAGTTCTCAGAGGTCGGGGCAGCCGCGCCGCCGTCCGGAGCAAAGAAACCAGATGGGAGACGACAGGGACAAAACGCAGAGGCAGCAATCCGCCCAGAGAAAACGACCGTCCGGCAGCACTTCTGCAAATGGGAGGCGGTCTGTGAATGGAAGACCTTCACAGAAGGGGCGTTCGAGAAAGCGGGCAAAGAGAGGATTTGCATCTTGGTCTACAGGGAAAAAAGCAGTGGCAATTCTGATGGGGGTTCTGATCCTGCTGATTACAGCAACCGTTGCAGTGGTTGCGGCAAAATGGGGAAAAATTGGCGGTGTTGCATTAAATCCGGATAAGCTTGCGATTTCGGAGGAAGCAGAGATCAGCGGTACCGGTTACCTGACTGTTGCACTGTTTGGTCTGGATACGCGTGCAACAGATGAAGAGATGGGATCCCGAAGTGATACGATTATGGTGGCGTCTCTGAACCGTGAGACAAAGGAAATCAAGCTGGTTTCTGTGTACAGAGATACGCTTCTGCAGCTTTCAGATGGAACTTACAATAAAGCGAATGCAGCATATGCTTACGGCGGTGAAGAAGAAGCGGTTGCTATGCTCAATAAGAATCTGGATCTGAATATTGAGCACTATGTGTCAGTGGATTTTTCCGTTTTAGTTCATGTGATAGATGCCCTTGGCGGAATTGATATTAATGTAGAAGAAGCGGAAAATGGCATGGACATCATTCCGTATCTGAACAACTATGTTGTAGAAGTGATTGAAAATACAGGAGTGGATTCAGCTCCGTTTACGCAATTGGGACAGCAGCATCTAAATGGAGTACAGGCAACGGCTTATGCCCGTCTCAGATACGGCGGCGGTGACGATTATAAGCGAACAGAGAGACAGCGGCAAGTACTGGAGCAGATTGCGATAAAAGCGCAGAAAGCAAAACTTTCCACGATCAACAAGATCATTGATAAGGTGTTTGACAACGTGAAGACGAATTTTACACTGACGGAGACGATTGCTTATGCAAAAGACGTGAAGTCTTATAAATTTGGAGAGACGCAGGGATTTCCGTATGAAAGTACAACGGCTGATCTTGATGTTGGAAATTCTGTTGTAGCGACAGATCTGGCATCCGATGTGACGAAGCTGCACCAGTTCTTATTTGGAGAGAACGATTATACACCGTCTTCTACGGTACAAAGTATCAGTGAGGATATTTCCAACTCCACGTATGATACGGGAGAATCTTACGATACAGAATATGATGAGTATGGATATTCTCAGGATTATTCCGGATATGACAGCGGCTACACAGATAACAGTTATGGAACTGGCGGATATCAGGACAGTGGCTATGGAGATGGCAGCTCTGGTAATGGGTATACAGAAGATACCGGCGGTGATTATGTACCTCCGTCAGATGGCGGCGGTACAGACAGTGGAAGCAGCGACAGTAATTCCCAGATACCGGATACCGGAACCGGCGACAGTGGTGATACCGGTGGAGAGAGCTTAGAATAAGGGAAAAACAGTTTTTATTTATACGAAGAAAAGTCGAGAGACAGGAAAGAGGAGATGTACATGAAGTCGTTGAAAAAGATAGGGATTCTTTTGTTTGCAGTGTGCTTTCTGATGCTGTATCCTTCAGTGTCTGTACATGCGGCAGAAGGAACGCTTCAGTTTTCGGATCCTACAGCAAAAGTAGGAGAGGATGTTACAGTCAAAGCTAAGATCAGTACTGGTGGAGAAGCAATCGGGGATGGTTTTGTCACAGTAACATATGACAAAGCAGCACTGGAGTTTGTCAGTGGAACCAATGCAACCGGTGGGGACGGAATGGTGAAGCTGGAGGCTACCGGGGATGGAACTGTTTCAGAGCTGGAGTATACCATGGTCTTTAAAGCGCTGAAAGAAGGAGCAACAAAGCTGGAGGTGTCAGATTATACCTCTTATCTGTATTCTGATGAAACCTTAAATCTGACAACAGGTGATTCCACAGTTACTGTGGAGGCAGGAGATGGAACATCGTCAGAGAGCTCAGCAGGGACCACTGCGGTGGCCACAGGATCGACGGAGTCACATACACAATTTACAATGATTTTTCCGACGCGCTTGTTCCAGACGGATGCAGCAGAACGACGATGGAGTATAACGGAGAAACTGTAAACGCGATTTTGCAGGAAACCTCCGGAAAGTGTTTTGTGTATCTGGTTGAGGGAGACAAAGTCCCGGTGATGGCACTTTACAATGAAAAAGATAACTCATTTGCGATTACAGAGATGGTGTCGATCACAGATTCCAGTTATATCTTTTTGTTGGGAACAAATGATGGAAAAGGACTGCCGTCTCAGTTTAAGAAAACAAAACTGACAGTCGGCACACTGACTTTCCCGGTATGGCAGAATTCAGAGAGTGAGGACTTTTATCTGATGTATGCGATGAACGAATCAGGAGAGGAATCGTTCTACCAGTATGATACAAAGGATGAAACGTACCAGAGATATCCGGTCACAGATGTAAAAGAAAAGAGTACAAGTTCTTCGACAACACTGATAGATAAAGTAAAAAACTTTCTTCAGGATCAGGTGCTGATTGTTGTAGCAGCAGCCTGGGCGGTTATTTTAATTTTGATCATCATTATTATTGTAGTCGGCGTGAAATTACGCAGAAGAAATGAAGAACTTGATGAATTCTACGATGAGCATGAATCCATCGGGAATTCAAAAGGAAGTCGTGCAGTTGTTGAGAAAAAATCTCGTAAACAGTTCAAAGGATATCAGGACGAAGAGGATGATTTTGTAGATGACTTCGAAGACGAAGAGGAAACAGATGACGAAAATCCTGATGAATACGAAGAGTACGAAGATGATGACGAATATGGGGAAGATGATTACGACACATACGAGGACGATTCGGATGAATATGAGGATGATTTTGAAGAGTACGACGATGACGAGTATGAAGACGATGATTATGACGACGAATACGATGAGTATGAGGACTATGATGATGAAGAAGAGGATGATGTTCCAGAGTATCAGCCAAAACGAAGATCGTCTGCTCGTGAAGAAAAAGACAGTTATGATGTAGATTTTATAGATTTATAAGAAATTGGGGCAAACAACAGAGAAAGTCTGTGGTATGCCCCAATTTTATTTATAAATAGTCACTTTAAGGAGAGTATAAGGAGGAGAAAGATATGTGTGGAATTGTAGGATATGTAGGAGAAAAGCAGGCAGCGCCGATTTTGCTGGATGGATTATCAAAGCTGGAATACAGAGGATATGACTCAGCCGGAATTGCAGTCTATGACGGAGCAGAGATTCAGACAGAAAAATCAAAAGGTCGTTTAAAGGTGCTCAGTGAACTGACACATGACGGACAGACAATGCCGGGAACAATCGGGATCGGTCATACCAGATGGGCAACACATGGTGAACCGTCAGATGTAAATGCACATCCACATTATAACAAAAATAAAAATATTGTTGTTGTGCACAATGGAATTATTGAAAACTATTTGAAACTCAAACAGAAGCTGGAGAAAAAAGGGTATGAGTTTGTGTCGGAGACAGATACCGAAGTACTGGCACATCTTCTGGATTACTATTATCAGGGAAACCCTCTGCAGGCGATTACAAAGGTAATGCATCGAGTAGAAGGGTCCTATGCACTTGGGATCATGTTCCAGGATCATCCGGATGAACTTTATGCAGTGCGAAAAGACAGTCCGTTGATCGTGGGAGAGACAGAAAACGGATGTGTGATCGCATCCGATGTTCCGGCAGTGCTGAAATATACAAGAGATGTATATTTTATTGAAAATGAAGAGATTGTACGTATGGAAAAAGATTCGATGCAGTTTTTCAATGTAGATGAAGAAGAAATCGAGAAAACTCCTGAGCATATTGAGTGGGATGCCAATGCAGCAGAAAAAGGCGGATATGAGCATTTTATGCTGAAAGAGATGTATGAGCAGCCAAAAGCAATCCTGGATACGTTTTCACCGCGCATCAAAGGAAATGATATCGTGATCGAAGAGCTTGGGATGTCTGATGAGGAAATCAAGGCAATCCGCAAAATCATGATCGTGGCCTGTGGATCTGCATATCATGCGGGAGTTACTGCAAAATATGTGATGGAAGGAATGGCTCGGATTCCGGTGGAAACAGATCTGGCTTCTGAGTTCAGATACCGTGATCCGATCATGGAGGACGGAACATTGGTTGTGATCATCAGCCAGTCAGGAGAGACTGCAGATTCTCTGGCGGCACTGCGTGAAGCAAAGCAGAGAGGGGCAAAGGTACTTGGAATTGTCAATGTTGTCGGAAGTTCTATCGCAAGAGAGGCAGATAATGTCATGTATACATGGGCGGGACCGGAGATTGCGGTTGCGACAACAAAAGCATACTCCAGTCAGTTGATCGCATTGTATCTGCTGGCCATGAAATTTGCATTTGTGAGAGGGGAAATCACAGATTCGGAAATGCGGGGATATATTGAAGATCTTCAGAAACTTCCGGAGCAGGTGGAGCTGTTATTAAATAACAAGAATCGCATCCAGAAGTTTGCCAACCGTTATCTGGCAGCGAGAGAAGTATTCTTTATCGGAAGAGGAATCGATTATGCGATTTCCATGGAAGGATCTCTGAAATTAAAAGAGATTTCTTATATCCATTCAGAGGCATATGCTGCGGGAGAATTGAAACACGGAACCATTTCTCTGATCGAAGAGGGAACACTGGTAACAGCGATTCTTACACAGAAAGAGCTGTACAAAAAGAGCATCAGCAATATCGTGGAAGTAAGGACCAGAGGAGCATTTGTTCTTGCCATTACAAATGAAG
>OOBW01001044.1_pt1 | contig 14351 bp, 13 predicted proteins | sample 1671701 | NCBI WGS metagenome assembly OOBW01 (sample SAMN06348183, study PRJEB24527) | human gut metagenome | biome: human gut; feature: ankylosing spondylitis patient; material: feces | host: Homo sapiens | place: China | collected 2015-10 | reverse complement strand
ATTCCCGCCACAAAAAGAAAGACCGGCAGCCCATATCTGCTCTTCCTGCGGGCAAACACGCACACCAAAAAGAGCAGCCAGACTGCCAGTCCAAAAATCATCTGCTCTGCCGGGATCCACAGGTTCAGTGCCTCTCCAAGTACCAATCCCCCTGTCACACACAGCAAAGGCCTTTTAATCGTTTTTTCCTCCTACGATATAATCGTAATTTCGTTCAAATACCGTGCTTAACGGAATCTGGTCCCGGAACACATCGTCCTGGGATCCGTTGATCCGGATCTGCACACGGCTCACCGTCGAGAGCTCCGCAAGGGAATCCACGATGGAATAGATCGGAATATATGCCGCCACATCCAGAGTGCTGTTTAAAAACGCCGCGTCAAGGTTGATCGAGCAGACCGAATCATTGACGGACACATTCAAAAGCTTCACATCTGACGGGATCGTCGCATAATGTCCAAGCTCCTGAGGACCTTCGATCAGCTGTTCCACGATGAGGCGCTCCAGGGATGTATTGCTGTTCTGCATAACTTCCCGCTTTTCCTCCACCAGCTGGTCTCCCGCCTCATTGGCAAAATACAGCGTCAGCTCCGTCCGCTCGAAGGAGTTGACATCGCGGATGCTGTCCACAAAATCAGAGGCGGAAAGCATTCCCACCGGGTTTCCCGCAGCGTCCGTGATCGGCTGCTCCGCGCAGTAGATGCTCAGATACTCGATATCCGGAATCTGGGTCAGTGTTTTCGTCAGCGCCGCCCGGCACAGGATCTCCTGCACCGAATTCATCAGCGCATAGTTGGCATCTGCATATAAATACAGAACATTCCCCTCGATCCGGTAGGTGATCTTTTCGATCCGCTCCGGCAGCGCTCTCTGACAGTCGAGATCCGCCGGTACATTTCCCATCTTATCGAGAAGTTCCCGGACCAGTGCATCCAGGTCCGTCGTCTCCGTCCGGTACTCGCTTCCAACGAGCTGGATCCCGGACGTGTTTAAATAGTAGATCGTATAGGCATTTCCGCTCTGCTCCACGGTCGTCTTTCCCGTACAGCCGCTTAAGGCGAACAGAACCGCGAAGAGGAGAAAAAACCCCCGAAACATCCTAAATTTCTTCATTTTTCTCCCTCCTACGGAATATAGATCAACGGGATCCGCACCATAAAGGTACTTCCCTCGCCCTCGACACTGTCCACACGGATCGCGCCGTGATGCATCAGGACCACACTTTTCGTGATCGCAAGTCCAAGCCCTGTTCCGCCGGTCTCCCTGGATCTCGCCTTGTCCACGCGGTAGAAGCGTTCGAACACGCGCTCCTTAAACTCCGCAGGAATACCGATTCCGGAATCCGCAACCTTTAAATAGAAGAACTTGTGGTCGGCATCCAGTGTGACCCGGACCCATCCGTCTTCCTTATTATATTTGACCGCATTCTCCACCAGGTTATTCACCGCCAGGGAGAATTTCACCTCGTCAATATCCGCTGAGACATCGCGCTTACTCTCGAAGATCAGCTCGATATTCCGCTTTCTGGCGATGGGACGCAGGCGTTTTAAGACCATCTCGATCAGTCCGTTGATCTGGACCTGGCTGCAGGAAAGTCCCGAGGACGCCTTGTCCATGCGGACCAGAGTCAGAAGATCGTCGATGATCTTACTCTCACGGTCGATCTCATCGGAGATATCGTGCATGAATTCCTGGTAAAGTTCCTTCGGCGTGTCCTCCATTCCCATCAGGGAATCCGCAAGGACACGGATCGACGTGATCGGAGTCTTGAGCTCATGGGAGACATTGGAAACAAACTCCTGTCTCGACTGGTCCACGGCCTTCAGCTTCTCCAGGGTTTTATTGATGGTCTCGGAGATCTGCTTTGTCTCCCGGTACGCCTCCTCATTGACATCCTCATCCAGGTTTCCCTCACCTACACGCCGGATCGACGCGATCAGGCTTCCAAAGGGCTTCATGATAAAATGGACCGAGAGGACCGCAAGGATCAGCAGGATCACGAAGATCATCATCTCGTACAGGGATGCCTTATCATTCAGACTGTCCTCCAGACTGTACATGCTCTCCGTCGACGCTGTCACGATCATCACGCCCGCAGTCTTTCCCGTTGTGATGGTTCCCGTCTCCTGCTCAAACTCCGGAATTGGGATTGCCAGGACGAAATAGTGTTTCAGGCTGTCATACCGACTCGTATTCTCACCCTGGAAGCACCTGATCACCTCATTGGAAATCAATGTCTTTCCCTTAGAGAGAGAAAACGTATCCTCTACGATCTTAAACCCGGAGTTTACGATCAGGATCCGTCCGCTGAAGATATCCGAGAGCAGGGAGAGCTCTGTATCGATGGCGGCGTTGTCCACCACCGAGTTTGTGAGATATCCAGTTCTTGACATCTTATTGCTCAGGATCTGACACTGGTTCTGGACATCAATGATCCGGCGCTCCACCTGACTCTGTCTTGAGGAACTGGCAAGGATCCGGCTCTCCACGAGAAGCGGGATCATACAGAACATCACCATCAGGATGATCAGGGGAACCTTGACGCTCGGCGTATGCTTCCGGTAAATTTTCCGGATCCTTTCCCTAATTTTTCTCATGTTCCTCTTCCATCTTTCTCGTTGCCGTCACAGCAAGGCTGCCCGGTCCGATATGGCACGCGATGCTTAAGGAAAGCGGTGCCATGTATACATCAGCATTCGGGAAGCGCTCTTCGACCTCTTTCTTAAACTCCAGCGCTGCTTCCTCGTTGTCGGTGTGGGCGATTGCCAGATGGCAGTTTCTGCACTCACTGTCGTGAAGCCTCCCGTCCAGCTCTTTCTGGATCGCGTTCATCATCATGGTCTTTGCCTGCTTCATGGTACGGGCTTTCGCGAAGGAATCAAGCTTTTCACCTAAAATGATCAGCACTGGCTTGATTTTTAAAAGTGTGCCGAGAGCCGCTGCAGCCGGTGTGATCCGGCCGCCCTTTTTCAGGTATTTTAAGGTATCGACCGTGATGAAGATGACGGAATCAGCCGCAGTCTCCTCCAGGCGCTTCTTGATCTGCGTTCCGTCCATCCCCATAGCTGCCAGCATCTGCGCGTCCTTTACAGACTGATACTGGGTCACGGAGATCCGTCGATTGTCAACGACGAACACTTTTCCCTCGTACTCATCCTCTCCCGCCAGCATCATCGCTGTGGAGCAGGATCCGGAAAGTCCGGAGGACATCGGGATATGGATGATCTGGTCATACTCTTTTAAGAGCTTGTCCCACATCTTCAGGATGGAATCTGGTGTGGGCTGGGAGGTAGCGATATCAGCATTGTCCTTTAATCTCTGGTAGAACTGCTCCCGTGTCAGTGTGATATCTTCGTAATATGTTTCTCCATCTATCATAAACGGCATTGGCAGAACCGCAACTCCCATCTCTTTTGCCTGAGCCTGGGTGATTCCGCTGTTGCTGTCTGTTACAACTGCAATTTTCATACAAAACTGCCCCTTTCTGTTTCTCTTTCGTCCGCCCTCTTTCTCTCCATTCCATACGGACAGGACTCGCTCCTATTTTAACCGATTTCCTACCTAAATGGAAGTGCAAAACTGCCCAAACTGTGGACGAAATAGAAAATTTATGATATGCTGAGCAGTAAGTGAGTGAAAAACATGCTCACATGTTTGGCACGAGCGGCGAAGCGGATTACGGCAGCCGCAAAGCAGCGCTTAGTGTGAAAGCGCAGACCGTAATATGCAATGTATTTTTAATATGGGGGTACAGATTATGCCTTATTGTCCGAAATGCGATATGGAATTTGTCGAGGGAATCAAAGTCTGCAGCGATTGCGGCGGTCCCCTCGTGGAATCAAAAGAAGTGGCGGAAGCCATGAAAAAGAAGGAACAGGAAGAACAGCTTGCCGCCATGGCGCAGGAGATGGATCCGTTTTCCGGTGAAGGGACTGATACGGAGTTCTCCGGGGATAATCCACCCGAGAAGTCTTCCCCGGCCGCTGAGCCGGTCCACGCCTACGTGGATAAGGGCCAGCGCTACGATGACATGAGTTCCTCCGCATCCGCGTTCTTCTTAGTCGGCGGGGTACTTGCCATCGGCGCGGCACTCTGCCTTCTGGGAATTTTCCATCTCCCAATGGCAGGATTCCAGAAATATATGTTTGAGGGCGTTCTCGTTGTTCTCGCCATCGGCAGCTTTGTCGTTGCAGTCTCCTCAAGGAAGCGCGCTGCCGAGTTAAAGGTGGAAGCCGACGATGAAAAACGCCAGACCCAGGAGATCATCGATTGGTTCTTAAAGAATTACTCCGCAAAAGAGCTGGATGAGCAGCTTCTGATGGAAGACCCGGACCTCTCCGGCGAGGAACTGAGTCTCAAGCGCTTCGAGCTGATCCAGGATTTCCTCATCACCGGCCGCGACATCCCTGACCAGTCCTATGCGGATTCGCTCTGTGAGACGCTGTATACGAAGCTATACGATCAGGAATAATTTAAAAGACTGTCTGACCGATGAACCTGATTCATCAGCCGGGCAGTCTTTTTAATTTTCTTATTCAAATTTCACGATTTCCTTCTTCAGCCTCATCATGATCTTCTTCTCCAACCTCGAAATATATGACTGGGAGATCCCCATGAGATCCGCCACCTCTTTCTGCGTCATCTCCGCCCCATCCCGGCGCTTCAGACCATAGCGCAGCTCCACGATTTTTCTCTCCCTCGGGCTTAAGCGGCTCACCGCATTCTTAAGAAGGTCTTTTTCCACCTCATCCTCCATGTCTTTATAGATCACATCCTCCTCCGTCCCGAGAATATCCGACAGCAGAAGCTCATTCCCGTCCCAGTCCACGTTTAACGGCTCATCGATGGAAACCTCAAGCTTCATCTTGCTGGTCCTACGAAGATACATCAGGATCTCATTCTCAATGCATCTGGACGCATAGGTCGCCAGCTTGATATTTTTCGTCGGGTTAAAGGTGTTGATGGCCTTGATGAGTCCAATGGTCCCGATGGAGATCAGGTCCTCTACGCCAACGCTGGTATTGTCAAATTTCTTTGCTATGTAGACAACCAGGCGGAGATTGTGCTCGATCAGCTCTGCCTTTGCCTCTTTCTCCTCTTCGGTTCCAAACTTATTTAACGCCTCAGTCTCCTCCTTCAGTGACAGCGGAGCCGGAAGAATATCCGCACCTCCAATATAATGGATCTCCCCCCGCTCCGGACGAATCATCGTGCGGAACCCCATCACTTTTTTGAGGCGGAACCGGTTTGGCATAGAAATTCTCATAATCATACTCATTCTCTCCTTTTTCTAACTGTTAGTCACCTTCACAGTTATTTTTTCACACATCGTCGTTCAGACTTCATGTCAATCCCCTATTGCCACAGGCACATTTTCCCCTGACACCAGACACTCCGGCAGTATCATCGTAAAATCCTTCCCGAAAAACAGAGGTTCCTTCGAAATCGCCACGATCGGACGCTCGATCCGGATACTCCCGCACTCTTCGGACATGACCTCCATCCGGTCAAAGAGAACTCCCGGCAGCATTCCATTTTCCGTTCCGACAGCCCGGTATGGGATCATAAGGACTCCCGCCTTCTCGCCTAAGAACTCTTTCGCATCCGCCGCCGCGATAATGCTCACCGGCTTTCCCGTCACAGGCTCCACGAGCCAATTCCCTGAATCCGCCATCGCCGTGAACTCCTTCGACTTTTCATTTAAGAAAAGACGGACCTGATACCGTGTTTTCCCGATCATCGGCCGCCTCACAAGAGCTACCGCCAAGAAACGAACTCCCATACAGAAAAATCCCATAAACATCAGACTTTTCCAGCCTGTAAGAAAACACCGCTCCCGCAGAATCGCCAGCCCACTCTGCAAAATCCCTGCGGATAAGACCAGGACTCCCAGTTCCTTCCCGCGCCACTTCAAAACTTTCATCCAGGAATCTCCTCTATCTGCAGAAGCATTCCTTTTCTCCTGGCGCATGGTCTGTTTTCCCGGAAAAGCGATCCAGATCATCAAAAATCCTGTCACCAGCAGTTTCCAAACTTCCCATATCCCAGCGAATACCGGCTGTCCGCCTGCAGGACATCTTCCCATAAGTTCCAGATAAACGCTTCCAGTACTGCAGAGTCCACCGGCGATCCCGGCGCCCAGAAGTCTCAAGACCTCTGCCCGCCTTCTCATAAGCACCGCCGCCAGCCATAAGATCAAAACATCCCGGTACACCTCCTCCAGAAAAAAGAGATCGGCGTACCAATCATACTCCACCGGACTTCCTCCTTTCCCTGGCATCCCTTTCTGATGTTTTCCCATAGTATACCTGTCTTTCTCTCCAGAATTTGTCAAAGCAGGGACGAGAAATTTGAAAACCCATCGGGTCGTTTTAACAGAATCTCTCCTGTTTTTTCATGAAGATCAGAGATTTCCGCAGACATTTGCGGAATACACGAAAAAAGAAGAACAAAAAGAGAGCAGATCTGGACAATTTTTGTCGCGATCTGCGGTGAAATTTCAGAAATATTTCGCGCGAGTGCGCATCATTGGCACGTTAGTGCCTTTTGTGTAATAGGGAATTCCTCGGAATTTCCTATTACACAAAAAGACCTGGAAAAGATTTCTCTCTTCCAGGTCTCAATATGTTCATAAATTAAATTCCAATACGGCTTGTCCGTCCTCAGAATCTTATCTGCGGTTCTTTAAGAAATCCGGGATATTGATCTGGGTCTCGCCGCGCTGTGCCGGACGGTAAACCGGGGCATTTCCAGTCGGGATGTTGTACTTCGGTGCGGAAGTCTCTGTTGTAGCTGCTGCCTCAGACGGAGTCTTTACGGACGGAGCAGTTCTCTGAACCGGGGCCTGCTGAGCCGGTACCTTTGTCTTGTAGTTTGTGAAATCCTTCATTGCGCGCTCAACCGGTGTGTTTGCACCGTGTGCGTCAAGGCCTGTAGCGATAACTGTGATCGTTACCTCGTCCTCCGCATTCTCATCGTACATAGCGCCGAAGATGATGTTAGCGTCATCGCCTGCAAGCTCCTGAACATAGCCAGCAGCCTCGTTTGCCTCGATCAGGCTGATGTCGCCGGAAATGTTGATGATAACGTGGGAAGCACCCTCGATGGTTGTCTCAAGAAGCGGGCTGGATACAGCCTGCTTAACAGCCTCAAGTGCCTTCTCGTCGCCCTTCGCCTTACCAATACCGATATGAGCGATGCCCTTATCTGTCATAACAGTCTGAACATCAGCGAAGTCAAGGTTGATAAGACCCGGAACATTGATCAGGTCTGTGATTCCCTGTACTGCCTGGAGAAGAACCTCATCGGCTTTCTTTAATGCATCCGGCATGGTTGTCCGTCTGTCAACGATCTCAAGGAGACGGTCGTTCGGGATCACGATCAGAGTATCCACTGCGTTCTTTAAGTTCTCGATTCCCTTTAACGCGTTGTTCATTCTCTGTCTGGCTTCGAAGCGGAACGGCTTTGTTACAACGCCGACTGTAAGAATTCCCATGTCTTTTGCGATCTGAGCGATCACCGGAGCTGCACCGGTACCGGTTCCGCCTCCCATACCACAGGTAACGAATACCATATCTGCGCCCTTAAGTGCCTGGGAGATCTCCTCCTGGCTCTCCTCAGCTGCCTTCTCGCCGATCTCCGGCTTTGCGCCTGCGCCGAGTCCCTTTGTGAGCTTCTCACCGATCTGCATGGCAGTCGGAGCTTTACAGAACTGAAGCGCCTGTTTATCTGTGTTGATACCGATAAACTCAACGCCCATAATATTTTCTTCTACCATGCGGTTTACCGCGTTATTTCCGGCACCGCCGACACCGATCACAAGAATTCTTGCGGCATTCTCTGCCTCGTTTATCTTAATCTCTAACAAGAATGTCTCCTCCTTTAATATCTATCAATCTATTACATCTGTATTAGCATGGTCATAAAAATCCCAAGTTAATCTAACATATATCATATTTGATTTTTTGAAAAATATCAACCTTAAATTTATGGTTTTTTTGAAAAAAACACTGATTTTCCGCTGTCCCCGGCCTAAGCTTTCTTACGGTCAGCGCAGCAAGTGCGCAGACCTGATGAATCGTTACTCTAATTCTTCTTCACAAAACGGTACGTCGGGCTGGAATTCGTCTCGTCATAGGTATCCAGATACAGCGTACCCGAAAGTCCTGTGAGCTCCGTCATGATATCGTGAAGCTCCGCGATCTTTCCGTCAAGGCTATCCGAATTTCCAAGCTCCACCGTGATGTCCCCCATCACAAGCTCCGCCTCATTGTAGCTGTTATAGTTGATCTTGTCCACCTGGATATCGCTGACATTCAGCACCTGGGTCAGGTTTAAGATCTCGCCGAAAATATCCTGATCCGCCACCGGAAGCGGCTGGTGCAGGACGATATGTCCGAACTCGAGACCAGTGATCACCGGAACGCCCGGAAGCTGCTCGGAAGAGCTCTCCACAATGATTCCATCCTTATCGAAGTACATGTAGCTGCTCATGTAGGAGACGCAGCCCACAACGCTCTTCTCAAACACAACGACCTCCACCTTTGTGGGGCTCTTGAAATTGATCTTATATTCCTCGATAAACGGAATGGACTTGTGCTCCTTAAACCGGTTCTGATAATAGCAGAACGCGGAATTTCTGGACCACTTGCCGTCAAATAAGAGCGACTCGATCTGTTCCTTCGTATACTGCTTATTTCCGCTCACTTCCACATCCTTGATCCGTATCGAAAAGACAAGAACGAGAAGAATGACGAGAATCGCCAGGATCACTCCAATGATGATCCCCGTCTTTCTTCCTCCTCTCCTGTTGTACATTCCAAATCCGTTGCTGCTTCTTCTCCCGAAATGGAAATTGAAGCCGCGTCTTCCAAATCCAAGACCTCTTCTTCTAAATAACATTTTCTCTTCACCTGTTATCTGATCACTTGTTCTCACGTAACATCATTGGGACCCGCGCACCCGACACACTGATCACCGGAAGACTCTGGTCTGGAGCAAAAAATCCATTGCCACGATCATCACAGCTCATCTTCCTCTATGTCTGCCCCAAGCTTTCTCAAATCTCTTCCGATATCCTCGTACCCGCGCTTTAAATGTCCACTGTCCGAGATCACACTGAGTCCGTCCGCCGCCAGGGCCGCCACTAGAAGCGCCGCCCCGCCGCGAAGATCCGGCGTCTCCGCAATCCCCGGAACAAGAGGATATCTTCCTCTTATTATGGCTGTATCTTTATGGAGCGATACGTCGGCCCCAAAGGCTGCAAGCCGCATCGCCGCCTCAAACCGTGCCTCATACACGGTCTCTTTAAACCGGCTCTCCCCGCTTCCCGCTGCCTCCACGGCGAGAAAGACAGACTGAAGATCCGTCGGAAATCCCGGGTATGGCCCGGTGTCGATCTCGACCCCGGCCGGACGCCGTTCCATCACCATACCGATCCTGGCTTTCGGTCCGGTCGCCCCGGATATCCGGATCCTGGCTCCCATTTTTCGGAGTGCCTTTAACGGTTCTACCAGAACCACCGGATCCACACCGGTGATCTCGATCTCCCCGCCGGCTGCCGCTGCCGCCGCCAGGTATGTCCCCGCACAGATTCTGTCTCCTGCCGTCACATGATCCGTCGGAAAGAGCTTTTCCACCCCGTCCACCGTGATAGCCCCGGTGCGCTCCCCGGATATCTTTGCTCCCATAGAACGCAGGAAGCTGCAGAGTTCCACGATCTCCGGCTCCCTGGCACAGTTTAGGAGCTTTGTCGTGCCGGATGCCAGAGCGGCAGCCATCAACGCGTTCTCCGTCGCCCCGACACTGGGATATGGAAAACGGAATGTTGTTCCACAAAGCTTTTTCGCTTTTGCAATCAGCATTCCGCCATCATCAAGTATCTCTGCTCCCATTGCCCGGAGCACATCCAGGTGAAAATCGATCGGACGTTTTCCGATCACACAGCCGCCCGGATACCAGGTCGTCACCTCCCCGGCCCTGGATAACAGCGGTCCCAAAAGCAGGCTGGAAGACCGCATCTTCCCCACCGTCTTCTCGGAGATCACCGTTCCAGAAAGCCCGGAGGCATCGATCTCCAGGACATCGTCCTGAAACATCACCTGACACCCAAGGTCCCTTAAGATCTCCGCCATGAGGAACACGTCCGAAATTCTCGGAACATTCCGTATCTCGGTTCTTCCCTCTGTCAAAAGACTCACCGCCATCATGGGCAGCACCGCGTTTTTTGCACCCTGGACTTTTATTTTTCCATGCAGAGGCTTAAGCCCCTGAACTTTAAACACCTGCAAACCGATTCCCCCGCATATGCCGCTATAAAACAGTATATGCAAGAGTATCAATTATGTTACTGCTGTTCCAGCCTGATCTGGTTGGACACACTTAGTACCATTCCCATCTCAATCATCAAAAACAGCACCGACGTACCCCCGTAACTGATAAACGGAAGCGTGATTCCCGTGTTAGGAATCACATTCGTAACAACGGCAATGTTCAAGACGACCTGGATCGCGATATGTGCCAGAACACCTGTCACCAGCATTGCACCAAATAGATCCGGCGCATTTCCGGCGATGACTAAAAATCTGTACAGCATGAACAGGAACATGAATATCACGGCTACCGCGCCGAAAAGTCCCAGCTCCTCGCAGATCACCGCGAAGATCATATCGTTCTGCGGCTCCGGAAGGAAGCTTAACTTCTGGATACTCTGTCCCAGTCCCTTTCCGAGAAGGCCGCCGGAACCGATGGCGTACAGTCCCTGAAGGACCTGATATCCACCGGACTTCGGATACGCCTCCGGGTTTTTCCACACCAGGATTCGGCTCAGCTGGTAGGAATGGAGGATTCCCGCCTTCTCGAGGGCGATGGCCACAGGCGGCGCGAAGACGATGACAGTGATTCCAAGCGCCACCGTCGCAATAAATGGCCATTTTCTCTTGCACGCGATAAACATCATGACGAAAGCGATTCCGCAGATGATGATACCGGAGCTTAAGTTGTTCATGGTGACGAGAAGTGCCAGAGGTCCGATGAGGACCGCGATCATTCCCCACACCCGCCATTCATTGATCTGCTTTCCAAGTCTCGTGATGAGCACGGCCAGAAGCAGGATCACCACGATCTTTACAAGCTCTGCAGGCTGGAAACGCAGGGATCTTGTTCCCAGCCATCTTTTCTTGCCGTTAACCGCGATTCCCAGTGGTGTAAATGTTACAAGGATCTCGCAGATATAGGATACCACTACTGCCGGAACAGTAAACTTCGCCAAGAAGTGATAGTCGATCTTTGAAATGATCAGCATCAGGATGAATCCAGCCACGGCGATCTGTCCCTGACGCACCATGTAGTAGTTGGACGGCTGCCTGCTCACCTGGGCATTGTAGGCGCTGGAACTGTAGATCATGATCAGTCCGAATACCGTAAGGAAGATAATGACCACTAAGAGGTCATAGTCGTAAAAACGGCGTGCTTTCTTTTTCCGTTTTCCCTCTTCCTGTACAGGAGCCCCGTACATCTGCTGCTGCCGCAGCATTTCCTGTCTCTGCTGCATCTCACGGCGCTGCTGCATCAGAAGCTGCTCTCTTCGCTGTCCCTCCTGCTGGCGTTTCGCCCGCTCTCTTTCAATCTGCTGACGCTCCAACTGTTCTCCGGACATCTGCTGTCTCTGCATCTGCTGTCTCTGCATCTGCTGTCTCTGCATCTGCTGACGATGTACCTGCTGTCTCTGCGCCTGTGCCCTGCCGCCGGCTTTTCGAACTTTCTTTCGAGCCACGCTAAGCCTCCATTACAGCGCGTTGACGCATTCCTTAAAGATCCGTCCGCGCTCCTCAAAGTTCTTGAACATTCCCCAGCTTGCGCATGCCGGAGAGAGCAGCACATAATCGCCTGCATTCGCGTAAGAAGCGCATACCTGAACGGCCTCCTGCATGTCTTCCGCGTACATGATATCCGTGATACCATGTTTCTTTGCGCACTCAGCGATCTTATCTCTTGTCTGGCCAATGAGGACGAGATAGCGGACTTTTCCGTCAAAGTTCTCGATCCACTCGTCATACTCGGAATGCTTGTCATATCCGCCTGCGATTAAAAGTGTCGGTCCCGGCATCGCCTTGATGGCCTGGATCGCCGCATCCGGGTTTGTTCCCTTGGAGTCATTATAATAAGTAACGCCGAAACGCTCTCTTACATACTCGATCCTGTGCTCTACAGCCTTGAACTCCCTGCATGCCTCGCGGATCATATCCATCGGGACGCCTAAATGGATCGCGATGGCAACGGCTGTCATCACGTTCTCGTGGTTATGTCTTCCGATGATGTTTAACTCGTTGACATCGAGGACCTTCTCGTTCTTTCCATCATGGCGGTAAACGATGAAATCTCCGTCCATGAAGATGCCCTCGTCGAGCTTCTCCTTGCTGCTGAAGTAGAGGACCTTGCACTTTAAGGTCTTTCCGAATTCTCTGAGGACCGGATCCTCGTAGTTTAATACGCAGGTATCTTCCTCTGTCTGGTTTCTTGTGATCCCCTCTTTGACCTGAATATAGCACTCCATGGTCTTATGGCGGTCCAGATGGTCCGGAGTGATGTTTGTGATCGCGGACACATTCGGATGGAAATCCATGATGGTCTCAAGCTGGAAGCTGGAAACCTCCGCGACGGTAACGGACTCGTCTGTGGTTTCAAGAGCGTGAGCGGTGTACGGATCACCGATGTTTCCTACTACGAATACGCTCTTATAGAACTTTCTCATGATCTCGCCTGTGAGGGCTGTCGTTGTTGTCTTTCCGTTTGTACCTGTGATAGCCGCAAGTTTTCCCTTTGAGCAGTGGTAAGCAAGCTCGATTTCACTCCAGATCGGGATCTTCGCCTCGTCGATCACCGCAACGAACGGTGACTCAAGCGGAATACCAGGGCTGATGACGCATAACTCCACACCCATAAGGTCTGTCTTCTTCAGTTCACCGAGAACGATCGTCACCTTCGCGCCCTCATCAAATTTTGCTTTCAGCTTCTCTTCGGAAAGCTTCTCATTTCCATCATAAAGAACCACTTCGCCGCCCTGGGCAAGCAGAAGCTTTGCGGCAGAAATACCGCTGATTCCCGTTCCTGCAACTAATACTTTCTGTGACATGGTTTCTCCTCCTATATACTCGTAATGAATGACCGCTCAGCCTGCTATTTTCCTGCGCATGTCTGAACATTTACCCTAATTATAATCCCATGTAGGCAACCAGGCAAAGGATCGCCGTAACGATCGAAAATACTGCGACAACTCTCGTCTCGGACCATCCGCAAAGCTCGAAATGGTGGTGGATCGGAGCCATCTTGAAGATTCTCTTCCCGCCAGTCTTTTTAAAGTATGTGACCTGAATGATGACGGAGAGGACCTCCACCAGGTAGATCAGGCCAACGACGGCGATAAAGATCGGCATCTGCATCATGAACGCGCTGGATGCCACGAAACCGCCGAGGGCCAGGGAACCCGTGTCTCCCATGAACACCTTCGCCGGATATACGTTGAACAGTAAAAAGCCTAACAGACTTCCCACAACGGCACCTGTGATCGGGCTGATCCCGCTGTTTTCTCCGATGGCAACCACGGTGAAGAATGTCGCCACAAGGATCGTAACACTTGTGCAGAGACCGTCAAGGCCGTCTGTAAAGTTTACACCGTTGTCGGTTCCGAGAACGATAAAGAATACCGCCGGAATAAACAGCCAGCCGAGATTCAGATAGTATCCATTTTCAAATCCGCCAGTGAAAGGGATCAGCATTCCTGTTCCCACTTCTCCGGAAGTCATCAGATAGTAGGTGAAAATCCCTGTGATGATGAACTGACCGATGAGCTTCTGGATCGGGTTTAAACCTTCCGAACGCTTCATGACGATCTTGATGTAGTCATCCAGAAAACCGATGATTCCGAATCCCACCGTCACGAAGAGGATCGGGATGATCCGCGGATAGCTCTTAATGTAAAATAAGGATGTGATCACGATCGCCGTGAGGATGATGAGTCCTCCCATCGTCGGTGTTCCCTGTTTCTTTAAATGGCTCTGCGGACCGTCATCGCGGACCTGCTGTCCGATTTCAGCCGGTGAAGAAATGGAATGATCACCGGGCAGAGCGCTGCGCTGATTGCGAAGGCGATAATGATCGCCAGAATTGTCTCATTTACCATGCTGAACCTCATATTTTCCTGCTGCACCTCATACTTCCTATGTAAATTGACATGCCGTCTTCCGACAGCACCATGAAATTCAGCTGTTCCGCGCCTTCGGCGCTCCCACAGCTGCCGCCTGACAACATTTCATAGCGTAAATAGTATACGTCCTTTTTTCCCAATAATCAAT
>OOBW01001036.1_pt1 | contig 14434 bp, 12 predicted proteins | sample 1671701 | NCBI WGS metagenome assembly OOBW01 (sample SAMN06348183, study PRJEB24527) | human gut metagenome | biome: human gut; feature: ankylosing spondylitis patient; material: feces | host: Homo sapiens | place: China | collected 2015-10 | reverse complement strand
GGCCTGAAGGGTTCTCCCACCAACATCTTCAAGAGCTTCACGCCTCCCCAGAAGGGCGTTGGCATGATGCTGGAAGGCAGCGGCAAGGAGACCTGCGAGAAGCTGGCCGGTATCCTGGCCGAGAAGCACATCATCTGAGAAAGGGGAATAAACGACTATGTCTAACTTCAACAGTGCTGATATCGCTGCTTTCAAGGATGTATGGGTGTTCTGCGAGCAGCGCGAGGGCAAGCTGATGCCCACCGATTTTGAGCTGATCTCCAAGGGCCGCGACCTGGCCAACGAGCTGGGCGTGAACCTGTGCGGTCTGCTGCTGGGCGGCGAGGGCATCGAGAACGTTGCCAAGGAGCTGGGCGGCTACGGCGCCGATAAGGTGATCGTGTGCGAGCATCCCCTCCTGGCCACCTACACCACCGACGCCTATGCGAAGGTGATCTGCGACGTGATCGAGGACCTCAAGCCCGAGGCCTTCCTGATCGGCGCCACCAACATCGGCCGTGACCTGGGCCCCCGCTGCGCGGCCCGTCTGCACACCGGCCTGTGCGCTGACTGCACCCACCTGGACGTGGATGTGGCCAACTACATCCAGTTCCTGCGTGAGTCCTCCACTCTGGACGTGGACAATACCAAGTGGGACATGGAGGACCGGAACCTGAAGATGACCCGTCCCGCATTCGGCGGTCACCTGATGGCCACCATCATCTGCCCCCGCTTCCGTCCCTGCATGGCGACGGTGCGTCCGGGCGTTATGAAGAAGAATCCCTTCGATCAGGCCAAGGCTGACGCCTGCGAGATCGTCAAGCCCGCTTTCGAGCTGAGCGAGAGCGACATCCACACCGAGGTCACCGAGGTGGTGAAGGCCGCCAAGAAGCTGGTGGATCTGATTGGTGCCGATTACATCGTGTCCGTTGGCCGCGGCATCAGCAAGGATGTCGAGGGCGGCATCAAGCTGGCTGAGGAGCTGGCTGAGGTGCTGGGCGGCGTCGTGGGCGGTTCCCGTGCCACCATCGACAGCGGCTGGCTCTCTGCCGACCACCAGGTCGGCCAGACCGGCAAGACCGTGCACCCCAAGGTGTACATCGCACTGGGCATCTCCGGCGCCATCCAGCACAAGGCTGGCATGCAGGATTCCGAGTGCATCATCGCGGTGAACAAGAACGACACCGCTCCCATCTTCGAGATCGCCGACTACGGCATCTGCGGCGACCTGTTCAAGGTCACTCCCATGCTGATCGAGGCCATCAAGGCCGCCAAGGCTGCGAAGTAATCAACGCTGAATGCGTCAAAAAGCCCTGTCCGAACTTCGGACGGGGCTTTTTTGGCAAAGGCAGTGTCTAACCGGCACGATATGATTTAAAGTGCAATTTCGGGCATGGATTTACGCCAGGGCATCCGTGAAATGGGCATGCAGCATTTCTCCATGCCTAGCCGGGAGTTTTGCTGCCTTATAACAAGCATAACAAAAAAGCAGGATGCCTTTTAACAAGGCATCCTGCTTTTTTCAAGAGCAGAGCTTATATAATTCCACGTGATCGTAGATGGCTCGCCAGGCGCTGTATGCGTTGCCTGTGACACAGAGGAAACCATGGCCATCGGCGCTTTCCGCATAGCTTGCGGCACAGTTTCCAGACTGAACGACATATCCTGTTTTAGCCGCCACTGCGCGGACAGGCAGATCCTGGTCCTTGTCCTCAATTCGGCGCAAAAACCAGTTGGAGAGAACCTGTCCGTCCGGATGCTGAGCGGTAGGCGCCGTCTCATAGGTGTGAGCGGAGAGAACTTCCCGGCACAGATCATTTTCCATAGCGGCCTTCAGAATCAGCGCCATGTCGGTAACTGTGCAGGTATGGGCCTCGTCATAGAGGCCAACACAGTTGGTAAAATGAGCGGTATCACTCAAACCCAATTCCTCCAGCTTCTCGTTCATCAAGGTGACAAAAGCCTCCTGGGAGCCGGCCACATATTTGGCCAGGGCCAGGGCGGCGTCTGCGCCGGAGGGGAGGATTGTACCATAGAGCAGTTCCCGGACGGGAACCACTTCATCCAGTGCAAAGCCCACGACACTGCAATCATTGACATAGCAGTAATCGGTAATGTCGATGGTGATGGTAACGGTGTCGTCTAGATTCTCAATGTGCTCGGCGGCCACCAGAAGTGTCAGGATCTTGGTCATGGAAGCAGGGGAGATCACGGCATCCGCGTTCTTTTCCGCCAGAATGCTGCCGTCCTCTGCATCAATGACCACGGCATATTCGCTGGCGAAATCATCGCCTAGCTGAATGGTACTCTCGGTTTCCCGCAGCTGAAAAGCAATTGGTTCTGCTTCCGGTTCCTCCGTCATCTGGTTGACAGGCGCAGGGGAAACCGTATCATCCGTACCGCTGTCCTCCGGCTGGCGCTGAAAGGCCCAGGCGGCCAACAGCCCCACAAGAAGGACTAAGACCAGACAAACAGGCAGGAGCTGCTGCAGCTGACGGCGGCGACGGGCCTGCTGCTTTTGGCGACGGGCCTCCGCCCGCTGAGCCCGTCTGGCGGCCCGTTCTTCCTCAGAAAGTGTGGGGGTATAGTCTTCCATAGCGTCGCTCCTGCTTTCGTATGATTTACCAGTTGGATTTGCAATCCACTAACATTACCATTATAGCAAAAGCGGAAACAGATTTCATTATAAATTCGATTTCCCGTGGGATTTTTTTGCGCCAGCAGAAAACGGACGCTGTCGGGTCAAGTCCTTTCTGCATAGCCTGAGGATGAGAACAGACTTGGAGGGAGCCTTATGGCAATGGTTACAAACTTTTTTGCAGGTGCAAACAGCGGCGACGGGTTCCAAAACCTTTTTTCCGAGGTAGTGGATCTTGCAGATACGTATGATCTGATGGTCCTTAAAGGCGGACCGGGGGTTGGGAAAAACACGTTCATGCGGGAGATCGGGCGCTGCATGGAGGCGGCAGGCACGCCGGTAGAGTATCTGTGGTGCTCCGGGGACCCGGACTCTTTGGATGGGGTGGTGCTGCCGGCCATCCGCTGCGCAGTGGTGGACGGAACTTCACCTCATGTGGTGGAGCCCCAGTACCCGGCGGCAGTGGACCGGTATGTGGACCTGGGGCGGTTTTATGATCTGACCGCCGCCAAGGCCGCCGCAGAGGAGGTCAAGGAGCACACCCACGCCTATAAGGCCGCGTATCAGCGGGCCTACCGGAACCTCAAGGCCGCCCGGCAGGTGGAACTGGATACTATTACGGCGGTACAGGAGACCTTTGATGTGTCCAAGGCAGAGCGACGGACGGCGGGGATCATCACCCGGGAGCTGCGCCGCAGAGGCGGGGAAACAGGAAAGACCACCCGGCGCTTTTTGGGCAGTCTGACCCACAAAGGGTACATCTGGCGGTTTGACAGCGTGGATACCCTGTGTCCCAAGGTTTACGAACTGGCGGATAGCTGGGAACTGGCAGGGAAGATCCTGACGCAGCTCCACAAGGCAGCAGAGGCCAACGGCTGGGACACCATCGCCTGCATGGCCCCGGAGGACCCCCGGCGGATGGAACATCTGCTGATTCCGGGCCTGGGGTTGGCGTTTGTCACGTCCCGGGCAGATATGGAGTACGGCGGAAAACCCTACCGCCGGATTCGGCTGGATGCCATGACTGAGCCGAAAAACCGTGCCCGACTGCGGTTCCAGCTGCGGATGACGGCGCTGCTGCGGGAAGAGGGCATGGTGGCCCTGCGGGAGGCAAAGACGAACCACGATGCGCTGGAGGCGGTTTATAATCCCTACGTGGATTTTGACGGTGTCCGGGCGCTGGCGGCGCTGGAGGCCGGTCGACTGCTGAGCTACCTGTCGTGAAAATGGAGCTCTGCCGCAGATGCAGCAGGGCCTTGCAACAGGATGGACCGGTGTGGTATAATCTCAACATATAATCTTGCGAAAATGGCCGCCGCAGGGCGGCCATTTTCTGCGCGGCAAAGAGAGGAACGAGACCCGCCATGACCAAGGAAGAGATCCTGAAAACCTATTACGGCTATGATGCCTTCCGCCCCGGGCAGGAGGCCATGATCAATGCCCTCCTCTCGGGGCGGGATGCGTTGGCCATCATGCCCACTGGCGCGGGAAAATCCGTCTGCTACCAGGTGCCGGCGCTGCTGCTGCCGGGGATCACGCTGGTGGTGTCGCCGCTGGTGTCGCTGATGCGGGACCAGGTGACGGCACTGGTGCAGATGGGCGTCCCGGCAGCGTTCCTCAACAGCACCCTGACCTACCGTCAGTACCTGCTGGCGCTGGACCGGGCCCGGGACGGCTGGTATAAAATTATTTATGTGGCGCCGGAGCGGCTGGAAACAGACGGGTTCCGTGCCTTTGCCCAGGCGGCGCAGATCTCCCTGGTGGCGGTGGACGAGGCCCACTGCATCTCTCAGTGGGGCCAGGACTTCCGCCCATCCTATCTGAATATCCCGGACTTTGTGGCGTCGCTGCCGCAGCGGCCTCCCATCGGGGCGTTCACCGCCACCGCCACCCCGGAGGTGCGGGATGATATCCGCCGCCTTTTGCAGCTGGAGCATCCTGCCATGGTGACCACAGGCTTTGACCGGGAGAATCTCTATTTTGAAGTCCAGGAGCCCCGGAGCAAGCAGGCCGCCCTGCTGGAGCTGGTGCGCAGCCGCCCTGGTAAGTGCGGTATCGTCTACTGCTCCACCCGCCGGGCGGTGGAGGATGTGTGTGCGTTTTTGCAGGGGGAGGGCATTTCCGCCACCCGATACCACGCGGGACTGGACGCAGAGGAGCGGCGGAAAAACCAGGAGGATTTCCTCTTCGACCGGGTCCAGGTGATGGTGGCCACCAATGCCTTCGGCATGGGGATCGACAAGTCCGATGTCCGCTATGTCATTCATTACAACATGCCCAAGGACCTGGAGAGCTACTACCAGGAGGCAGGCCGGGCCGGACGGGACGGCGCGCCTTCCAGCTGTATCCTGCTCTACAGCGGTCAGGACGTGCGGACGGCCCGCTTTCTGATTGAGCACGGGGAGCCCCGGGAGGATCTGGACGAGCGGACGCTGGAGTGTCTGCGGGAGCGGGATCTGCAGCGCCTGCGGCGGATGGCGGGCTACTGCGGTACCCGCCGGTGCCTGCGCCAGTACATCCTGGAATATTTCGGGGAGCGGGCACCGGAGCACTGCGACGCCTGCTACAACTGCCTCCACAATTTTCAGGAGGTGGACGTCAGCGCGGAGGCCCGTGCCATTTTGCGCTGTGTGGCCCAGACCGGGCAGCACTTCGGCATTGGCGTCATCACGGAGACCCTCTGCGGTGCCGACACGGACAAGGTCCGCAAATACCACATGGATCAGGAGCCGGGATACGGCGTGCTGCGGGACTTTACCCAGAAAGAAGTGCGGGAGCGCATCCAGTTTTTGCTGGACGAGGGCATCCTGGCCCTCAGCGGCGGGCCGTATCCGGTGCTGGAGCTGGGGGAGCGGTCGGCGGAGATCGGGGAGGACGGCGGCCCCCTGACCATGCGGATGCTGCGGGAGGACCGGCCTGCGCCGGCGAAGAAGGCGGTCCAGGCGGAATTGGATGGTCCGGCGGCGGAGCTGTTCCAGCGCCTGCGGGCACTGCGGGCCCGGATTGCCCGGATGCAGGGCGTCCCGGCCTATGTGGTATTTACCGACAAGACGCTGCGGGAGATGGCCCTGACCCGGCCGACGAACTTGCGGGCGTTTCAGGCGGTCAGCGGCGTGGGTGCCAGCAAGGCGGAGCGGTATGGCCGGCAGTTTCTCGCGGAGATCGTGGCGTTTGAGGGCTGAGAAACCGTTTGCAGAAAGTTCACAAACCTGGGGTTGACAAATCCGGGTGTTTCGGATATGTTAAGGATAACAACCGCATATTGCGTCCGGTAGGTAAGGCTACCGCAGGGATATGGATCGCTGCCGCAAAGTGATGGAGACATCACACGATGGTTTGAACAGGGCTTGTCGAACAACAAGGCATGACCTAACGCGATTTCACCGCCCAGCGAAGCTAAAGCTTGAACGGTTTCAACCGCTTTTGCAGAGCGCCCTGCCACCGGTGGGGCGCTTTTTTGCGGCTTGATTTCAAAAAAGTGAGGTGAACAGGATGGACACCGGCAGTCGAAGGCCAGACAAGATTTCCAAAAGGGAAGGCACGTCCCCGCAGGACCGGCACCAAACGGGGGTCCGTCCTGTTTAGGCGCGCTTTGTCCGGCCTCCTGTCTGAGAGGAGCGGTTGCTCCCGTAAAACAAGGAGGTACGAGTCATGATGATGAACAACTGCGTGCGCAGCGAGGTCCTGCGCGAGAATTTCCGCCCTGGCACGGATACGGTCGCAGCCATCATGTGGTCCAATCCGGTGGTGCTGCCGCCCCTCTGCCGGGTCAACGAGGCCATTGAGCGGGTCCGTCAGGTGGGACTACCGGACGAGAACATGAACAGCTGCTATGTGGTGGCAGAGGACTATACGTTGCTGGGACTGGTGAGCCTGCGGACGCTGCTGCTGACCCGGGGCGGCGCCCGTCTGGAGGCGGTGATGTCCCATCCCTTTGCCACGGTCCAGCCCCAGGACGACCGGGAGCTGGCGGCCCAGCTGATGCAGGAGTACGATCTGCTGGAACTGCCGGTAGTGGACGGGGACAACCGTCTGATGGGCGTGGTGACGGCGGATGATGCTATGGAGGTTTTACAGGCGGAGGCCACGGAGGATATGGAGGTTATGGCCGCCATGTCTCCTTCCGAGGAGCCCTATCTGGAAAGCCCAGTGTACCGCCTCTTCCGCAGCCGGATTCCCTGGCTGATGCTGCTGATGCTCTCGGCTACCTTCACCAGCGGCATCATCTCCCATTTTGAAGATGCGCTGGCGGCCCAGGTGACGCTGACCGCCTTCATCCCCATGCTGATGGACACCGGCGGAAACTGCGGCAGCCAGTCCTCCGTGATGGTGATCCGGGGACTATCCTTGGGACAGGTGGGTTTTGGCGACTGGATGCGGGTGCTGTGGAAGGAGCTGCAGGTCAGCGGGCTGTGCGCGGCGGCGCTGGCGGTGGTGAACTTTGTGCGGCTGATGGTGATGACCTCCGTGGGCTTCGGTGTGGCGGCCACCGTCAGCTTGACGCTGGTGGCCACAGTGGTGCTCTCAGATCTGGTGGGCAGCCTGCTGCCCATCCTGGCAAAGCGGTTGGGCACGGACCCGGCGGTGATGGCCAGTCCCCTCATCACCACAGTGGTGGACGCCATGTCGCTGCTGATCTATTTCCAGCTTTCTTCCTGGCTGCTGGGTCTGTAATAAAGAACAAGACCGGTATGCGGACATTCCGCATACCGGTCTTTCTTTGCTGCTTGGCTCAGTTCAAAAAGTCCTTGAGCTTCTTGGAGCGGCTGGGGTGGCGCAGTTTCCGGAGGGCCTTGGCCTCAATCTGACGGATGCGCTCCCGGGTGACGTTGAATTCCTTGCCCACTTCCTCCAACGTGCGGGTACGGCCGTCTTCGATGCCGAAGCGCAGCTTGAGCACCTTCTCCTCCCGGGGGGTCAGGGTGGACAGCACGTCCATCAGCTGCTCCTTGAGCAGCGTAAAGGAAGCGGCCTCGCTGGGCTCGCTGGCGCCTTCGTCGGGGATGAAGTCCCCCAGATGGGAGTCCTCCTCCTCGCCGATAGGAGTCTCCAGGGACACCGGCTCCTGAGCGATCTTCAGGATCTCCCGGACCTTGTCTACGGGCATGTTCATCTCCGCGGCAATCTCGTTGGGGGAGGGATCGTGACCCAGCTCCTGCAGGAGCTGACGGCTGACCCGGATGACCTTGTTGATCGTCTCCACCATGTGGACGGGGATGCGGATGGTACGGGCCTGGTCGGCAATGGCCCGGGTGATGGCCTGCCGAATCCACCAGGTGGCATAGGTGGAGAACTTGTAGCCCTTGGTGTAGTCGAATTTCTCCACAGCCTTGATGAGGCCCAGGTTGCCCTCCTGGATCAGGTCCAGAAACAGCATGCCGCGGCCCACATACCGCTTGGCGATGGAGACCACGAGACGCAGGTTTGCCTCCGCCAGCTTCTGCTTGGCGGTCTCACCTTTCCGATAAGTGGATTTGATGGCAGCGATCTGCTCCGGCGTTTCGGTGATCTCCTCACCGGCGTCCCGGCGGCGCTGGATGTCGTCCAGTTGGCGGCGGGCTTCCGCACCGTCGGACATGGCCTGGGCCAGATCGATCTCCTCATCGGGGGAGAGCAGAGGCACCTTGCCGATTTCCTTGAGGTACATGCGGACGGGGTCGTCGATGGAGAAACTGTTGACCAAGGTATTGGGGTCCACCAGCTCCTCTTCCTCCACATCGGCGATCTCCTCGGCGGCAGGCTCGTCCTCCGGCAGGTCCGGCAGCAGATCCTCGTCGGCGCTGATATCGATGTTGAGGGCCTCCAGAGAATCGTAGAGCTGATCCATCTGCTCGCTCTCCAGATTCAGATCGTCCACGGCGTCCATCAGTTCAGAGGACTCCAGCTTGCCCTTCTTCTTGCCCTTGGCCAGCAGTTCCCGCAGCTTTTCGTTGCTGATGAGCCAGCTGGCGGCGGGAAGGGCCGCCACCTGCTTGTCATCCAGCCGGAGGATGCCGGCCTTCTTGGCCTCCTCATCTGTCAAAAGACGCATGGGCTCCGCGGGAGCCGCCTCGCTCTTTTTCCGGCTGGTTTTCTTTCCGCTCTTGGCAGCCGGCTTGCCGACCTCCTTCTCCGCAGCGGAGTTTTTACGGTCGGCGGCCAGAAGCGCGTCCGCCTGTGCCTTGAGCTCCGCGGGGGTCATATCTTCCAAATTTTTAGCCATGCTGCTTTCCTCCAGTACCCTTCTTGTCTTTGTATTTTTCTGTCGCCGCCAGCAGGGGATCTGCCGCCTGACTGCCGGCCCGTTTGTCCGATTCTTCCTGTACGATACGTATGTAATCCGCCAACGCCTGTTTTGCGTGCTGCGGGGATTCCGGCTGCTGACATACGGCGGAGATGTGACTCATTTCCTCTGGAGTCATAGCCTCGCTCAAAACCGCCGGCGTCACCGCACGGCCGTCTTCCCGGGCCTGCCAGAGCAGGGTGAAGGCCCGGCCCAGCAGGGGCGAGGAAAACTGATCTTCCCGCAGGGGCGACTGGGCAGGGAAGAGACTCTCATCCAGAATCAGCAGCCGCAGCAGCCCCTCCTCCGCCCGGGCGGAACGGATGTTATCGTAGCGCAGGGTCCGCTCCTTGGGCTGCAGGCGCGCCGCTGGATTGAGGTCCTTGCGCAGCTCCGTCCGTTTCTCCTGAGAGAGGCGGCGCTTGAAGGCCCGCTGAACCTCCAGCCGCATGGCCTCCGGGGAGATCTTGGCGGTCTCCGCCGCCCGGACGGTGTAGATCTCCCGTTCCACCGCGCTGGGAAGGCCCGCCAGCAGCGTGCTGATCTCCTCACAGTAGGCCACCCGGGCCTCGTCGCTGGAAAGATCGTACTTTCCGGCCACCTGCTCCATCCGGAACTCCACGCCGTTCTCACTGCCGGTGAGCAGCCGCTCGAAGGCGTCCGCCCCCTGGTATTTAATGAAGTCATCGGCGTCCTGCTTGACATATTCGCCGTCCACCAGCCGCCGGGGCAGCTGGAGCACCTTCACAGAAAACTCCGAGTTGTTCAAGATCTGCAAGGCCCGCTCCGTGGCGATTTTGCCGGCATTGTCGTTATCATAGCAGAGCACCAGCTCCTTGGTGAAGCGGGAGAGCAGGCGGGTCTGCTCCACCGTCAGCGCCGTGCCCATGGAGGCCACCGCATTGTCAAAGCCGGCCTGGTGGAGCGTCACGATGTCCAGGTTGCCCTCACAGAGGATGATGTTGGGACGCTTGGTCTTTTTGGCCAGGTTCAGCCCGTAGAGCACCCGCCGTTTGGAGTAGACCGGGGTCTCTGACGAGTTCATATACTTGGGCTCCGACTTGTCCAGCACCCGGCTGCCGAAGGCCACCACGTCGCCCCGGGTGTCGATCACCGGGAGCATCAGGCGGTTGCGGAACTTGTCGTAAAGACCGCCGTTTTTGTTCTGGACCACCAGCCCGGCATCCAGCAGCTCCGACTTGGTATAACCCTTTTTCGTCATGGCGGTCAGCAGCACGTCCCAGGCGTCCAGAGATGCGCCCATGCCGAAGCGCACCGCTGTTTGCCGGGTGATGCGGCGCTTGGCAAGGTAGTCCCGCACTGCCCGCCCCTCCGGCTGCTGGAGCAGCTGGTAGTAAAAACGGGCGGCGTCCCGGTTGAGATCCAGAAGACGCTGGCGCCGGCGGCCGGCCTCCCGGTCGCCCTCCTCCTCAGGCACCTCCATACCCGCCCGCTTGGCTAAAAAGCGGACGGCGTCCGGGAAGGAGAGGTTCTCCTCCTCCATGATGAAGTTCACCACGCCGCCGCCCCGTTTGCAGCCGAAGCAGTAGTAGATCTGTTTGTCCGGGGAAACGGAGAAGGAGCCGGTCTTTTCGCTGTGGAAGGGACAAAGGCCAAAGAGGTTGGAACCCTTACGGGTCAGCTGCACATAACTGCTCACCACGTCCACAATATCGCTGCGGGCGATGAGTTCGTCCAGAAAGCTCTGGGGAAATGCCATGGCCAAGTCCCTCCTTTCGCTCAGTTTTGCCGCATTTTTCACCAATCATACCAATGTACGCTTTAGATATACCCCGTCGTTTTTTGATTTCCTCTTTTTTTTCACAAATTTTTTTAAAAATTTTGTGAAAGGCGAGAATTTACAAAATGGAGCCTGTCACATACAATAATTTTGATTGCGCCGCCGGTTCCCCGGCGGCTTTTTGCGGAAGGGGAGGGACGGCCATGTCCACAGAACTTCTGGCCGTCCGCCCGGACCGGCCGCTGACGAATGGGGAGGCGGCGCTGCTGCTGGAATTGCTGCCTCCGGAGCGTCGGGAACGGCTGCTGCGGCAGGCGGAACAGGGGGAACCCCTGTGCGCTTACGGGCTTTTGCTCTTGGCGCTGCGGAGGCGGCTGGGCTGGCGGTCACTGCCGCCGGTTGCCCGGGGCCCTGCGGGAAAACCGTTTTTCCCGGACTTCCCGGAAGTGCACTGGAACCTGAGCCACACGGCGGGCGCGGTGCTGGCGGGGGTGTCGGACCGCCCCCTGGGGGTGGACATTGAGCATTTCCGCCCAGTGACGCCCCGGCTGCTGCGGAGGCTGGAGGCAGATTCGGCGGAGGAGGCTCTTGGGCGTTGGGTCCGCCTGGAGGCCCTGGCCAAGCAGAGCGGGACCGGCGTGATTGCTGTGCTGAACCGCAGGCTGACGGAGGCAGAGGAGGCGTCGGTCCATGATCTTACGGTGTTTCCCGGTTGTGCGGCGGCCGCGGCCCTGGGAGAGGGAGAGGCTCCCAGCCAGGTGCGGATCTGGACGCTGGAGGCACTTTTGGAAGGCCTGGCGGAAAACTTCTGAAAAAAGTAAAAAAATACTTGCAATATGGAAGCGACCGTGCTATACTAATTTACGCCTTGCGAAAGGGCAAACTAGATAAGAAAGAGGTGAACAAGAGCAATGAAGGAAGGAATCCATCCCAATTATCAGCAGACTACGATTACTTGCGCCTGCGGTAATGTGATTGAGACAGGTTCTACCAAGAAGGATATCAAGGTGGAAGTCTGCTCGAAGTGTCACCCCTTCTTCACGGGCAAGCAGAAGCTGGTGGATACCGGCGGACGCGTGGCCAAGTTCAACAAGAAGTTCGGCCTGGACAAGTAAGTCTGACACATGGAAAGGGTCTGCTGTGGAAACAGCGGACCCTTTTTGATTTACTTTTGAGAAATCGGCGCATATACTGAGAAGAGATATTTGATTAAATTCGGGAGGAATGCCGTTATGAAGCTGCAGAGTGTGGACGTCAAGACCATGTCGCCGGAGGTGTTCCGGGTATTCGGAACCCAAAATGCGCTGCTGACTGCCGGGGACCGGGACCGGTGCAACACCATGACCATCGGCTGGTGCCAGCTGGGCTGCGTGTGGAATCTGCCCACCTGCACGGTCTATGTGCGGCCGGAGCGGTATACCTATCAGTTTATGGAGTCTCACGACTTTTTCACAGTGTCCGTCCTGCCGGCGGACCGGAAGAAGGACATGGCCTTCTGTGGGACCAAGAGTGGCCGGGACGTGGACAAGGTCAAAGAGTGCGGCCTGACGCTGCGCTACGGCGCCGGGGACGCCCCCTTCTTTGAAGAGGCGGAGTGGGTCCTGGTTTGCCGGAAACTGTTCGTCCAGGACATGGAGGCCTCCTGCGTGAAGGATGAACGGGTGTTCAAGTCCTATACGCCCGCCATGGGCGGCTGGCACCGGGCTTATATCGGCGAAGTCGTGGAGGCCTATCAGAAGAGATAAAGGAAGATTTATGCAGCAGACAGAAGAAGTACGTGACAAAGTGGTACTGGTGGGGCTCAGCTCCCCGGTACTGAAAAAAGAGGAAAATGCCGACGAGGACACCATGGAGGAACTCTCCTCCCTGGTGGAGACTGCCGGCGCTGAAACGGTGGGCATCGTCCTTCAGAACCGGCCCTCCCCGGACCCTCGGACCTTCATCGGCGAGGGCAAGGTGGCGGAGGTGCAGCTCTACTGCGAGAACGTGGGCGCCACCATGGTGATTTTCGACAATGATCTTTCCCCCTCCCAGCAGCGAGTACTGACGGATCTGCTGGGTGTGCAGGTGCTGGACCGGTGCGGACTGATCCTGGACATTTTTGCCCAGCGGGCCAAGACCAAAGAGGGCCGTCTCCAGGTGGAGCTGGCCCAGTATCAGTACCTGCTGCCCCGGCTGACGGGCATGTGGACCCACCTGGAGCGCCAGGCGGGCACCAGCGGCAAGGGTCCCATCGGCTCCAAAGGCCCCGGCGAGACCCAGCTGGAAACGGACCGGCGGCACATCCACCGAAAGATTGATAAACTCCGGGAGGATCTGGAGGAAGTGCGCCGGGTCCGGGGCACCCAGCGGGAGCGGCGGCGGAAGAACGAGGTGCCGGTGGTAGCCATCGTGGGCTATACCAACGCGGGTAAGTCCACGCTGCTCAACCGCCTCACCGGTGCCGGCATCCCTGCCAACAATCGCCTGTTCGACACGCTGGATACCACCAGCCGCCTGCTCTCCGTCAGCGATACGCTGGACGTGGTGATCTCCGATACCGTAGGCTTTATCCGAAAGCTGCCCCACCAGCTGGTGGAGGCGTTCAAAGCCACACTGGAGGAACTGGAGTACGCAGATCTTTTACTCCACGTCATCGACGTTTCGAACCCGGAGTGGCAGCAGCAGGCCCAGGTGGTGGAGAACCTGATTTTGGAGCTGGGAGCAGGGGAGCTGCCCCGCATCGACGTGTTCAACAAGGCGGACTGCCTGCCGGTGGGGGAGATCATGCCCCACGGTGAGGACATCTGCGCCATCTCCGCCAAGACCGGCGAAGGGGTGGACCGTCTCCTGGAGATGATCGACCAGCGGCTAGATAAAGGGACCCGCCGGGTGACGATCCGTCTGCCCTATGACAAGGGCGGGCTGCTGGACATGCTCTACCGGGAGGCAAAGGTGGAGTCCGTGGACTATGGCGAGACCATCGACGTGGTGGCGGTCTGCGGCCCCAGGACCCTGGGCCAGGTAGAGCCGTTTGTGACCCAGTAAGGAGGCGCCGCCAGGCGCGGATATGACATAGGACGGAGGACGAACACGTGCAGACCACCTATCGAGTGCCCTTTGGGGATGCGGAGAGTGAATTCACGGAAAAGCGCTCCCGCTTCATCAGTCATCTCTGGCGGGTGGAGACGGAGATGGAGGCCCGGCAGCGCATTGAGGAGACGAAAAAAAACTATTACGACGCTCGCCACAACTGCTGGTGCTATCTCATCCAGGAGGGGGGCGTGGTCCGTTACTCCGATGACGGGGAGCCCCAGGGAACGGCGGGACAGCCTATGCTCAATGTCTTCCAGCGCCAGGAGATCACCAATGTGTGCTGCGTGGTGACCCGGTATTTCGGCGGGATTTTGCTGGGAGCAGGGGGACTGACCCGGGCGTATTCCAAAGGGGCCAAGGATGTGTTGGAGGCGGCGGGAGTTTGCCGCATGAGCCAGTGGACGCTGTGGGACGTGCCCTGTACCTACCCGCTGTTTGAGCGCATGAAGCTGGAGATCCAGAGCTGCGGCGGTGTGGTCCGGGACACAGAGTACGGCGCGGACATTTTGCTGCGGGCGGCGTTTCCGGCGGGCGGCGCGGAGCAGTTTGCCCCCCGGCTGACGGAACTCTCCGCCGGCGCTTTGGAGATGCTGCCCGCCGGGGAGGAGTTCCTGCCCGGTCCCCGGGAGGCGCTTTGAGGGGCCGGAAGGAACGGGCTCTTCTGGATTTGCAGAGCAGTGAGAGCCGCATGGAATGCGGCAGAAAATTTTAAAATGAATCCAGCCGGGCGGCGGGGAAT
>OOBW01001023.1_pt1 | contig 14631 bp, 14 predicted proteins | sample 1671701 | NCBI WGS metagenome assembly OOBW01 (sample SAMN06348183, study PRJEB24527) | human gut metagenome | biome: human gut; feature: ankylosing spondylitis patient; material: feces | host: Homo sapiens | place: China | collected 2015-10 | reverse complement strand
TCAGCGGCAGCAACAAAGGCATGGACCGTGCTACTGCTGACTACATGGGAATGCTGGCAACCGTTATCAACTCTTTGGCGTTGCAGGATGCTTTGGAAAACTTAGAGGTTCCGACCCGTGTGCAGACCGCTATTGAAATGCGTCAGATTGCAGAACCCTACATTCGTCGCCGTGCTATCCGCCATATGGAAAAAGCAAGAGTCGTTATTTTTGCCGCAGGTACTGGTAACCCCTATTTCTCCACCGATACCACCGCTGCTCTGCGTGCTGCGGAAATCGAAGCAGATGCTATCCTGATGGCTAAAAAAGGCGTAGATGGTGTTTATGACAGCGATCCGGCAGTTAATCCGGATGCGAAAAAATTTGATGAGCTGCCTTACATCGAGGTTATCAAACGTCATCTCAGCGTAATGGATTCCACTGCAATCAGCCTGTGCATGGATAACAACATTCCTATTGTAGTATTTAATATTGATGAACCGGGTAACATTCTGCGTGCTGCTGCAGGCGAAAAAATTGGTACCCTGGTAGGAGGTAAGGAATAATGGCAACAGTTAATGAAATTATCAGCGGTATCGAGAGCAAGATGGAAAAATCCGTTGCTGCTCTGCGTGTGGATCTGGCAAGCCTGCGTGCTGGTCGTGCAACTCCCTCTCTGCTGGAGAAGGTTATGGTTGATTACTACGGTTCCCCGACACCTGTAACTCAGGTGGCAAGCGTAACCGTACCGGAACCGCGTATGATTGTTATTCAACCTTGGGAGAAAAACATTCTGAAGGATATTGAAAAAGCAATTATGAAATCTGACCTCGGTCTGAACCCGAACAGCGACGGCATCTGCATTCGTCTGAACCTGCCGCAGCTGACCGAAGAGCGCCGTAAGGATCTGGTGAAGGTTGTACATAAAAAAGCTGAGGAATACCGTGTTGTAGTCCGCAACCTGCGCCGTGATGCCAACGATGCTATCAAAAAGACCGAAAAGGCTAAGGAAATCACTGAGGACGAGGCTAAGAAGGGTACTGAAAAGGTACAGAAGCTGACAGATAAGGTTATGAAGGAAATCGACGCTGCAGCTGCTAACAAAGAAAAAGAAGTAATGGAAGTATAATGGAAATTCCACAGGTTTTGGCACTGCCTCTCCAGGAGGCTGCCCGTCGCCTGGAGGCTGCAGGCTGCACCTATGAGGTGCAGCTTCTGCTGCCGCCGCGTGCAAGCGAGGCAGACTTTGAAGGTCGCGAGGTGCGCAGATATGTAGTAAGACAACAGCAGTTGTCTGCTAATAGATTAGCTCTTACCATTGTGTATAGATAAGGAAGGAGGTGCGACGAATGGCTCTGAAAATTGATAAGGATTCTTGCGTAGGCTGCGGTACTTGTGCTGCTACCTGCCCCGTTGGCGCTATTACTGAAGTTGACGGTAAATACGAAATCGGTGAAGACTGCGTAGAATGCGGCGCTTGCGCTGCTAGCTGCCCGGTTGGCGCTATTGAGTAATTCAAGACTGCAATGCAAAATCAGGAAGGCGGCCTCCCGCAAGGGGGAGGCACGCCTCTTCTTTAATCAGGGGAAAAGTAAAGAAAACTAAAAGCAAGTTACAAATTTTAGCGAAAGGCTTGATGCTTGTGTTTAGAGGCTTGTTTCAAACAAAAAATAAGACTAAGAATAATATCGTAATGCATACTGAGGATCTGGATATGCAGAATATTCCTCAGCATATTGCTATTATTATGGACGGCAACGGTCGCTGGGCTAAGGCTCAGGGCAAGGTACGTACCTTTGGCCATCAGGCCGGAGCGGAAACACTGAAAACTATTGTCCGTGCAGCTGATAAGCTGGGAGTTAAGGTTATCAGTGCTTATGCATTTTCGACAGAAAACTGGAAGCGTCCGGTGACGGAAGTAAACTTCATCATGGAGCTTTTAAGCCGTTATCTGACCAATGAGATTGACGAATTTAACGAAAATAACGTACAGGTGCGTTTTATCGGCTCGCGTAAAGGTCTGCCTGAGATTGTGCAGCAGAAGATGGAGCACGCAATAGAGGCAACGAAAAACAACACCGGTATTATTTTGAATTTGGCTATAAACTACGGCGGACAGGCAGAAATCCTGCATGCTGTGCGTACTATTGCAGCGGAAGCTGCCAACGGTACTCTTGCCGTAGACGATATAGATAATAATGTAATTGAAAACCATTTGTATACCAAGGGCCTGCCTGCGCCGGATCTGCTTATCCGTCCGGGCGGTGATTTGCGTATCAGCAACTTTTTGCTCTGGCAGATTGCTTATGCGGAAATCTGGACGACTAAGGTGTTCTGGCCGGAGTTTACGCCGGATCATCTGGTGGAGGCGATTTTGGCTTATCAGGGGCGCGAGCGCCGTTTCGGCGGCCTAGTCAGCCGGGAAGACGCCGTATACGTCGTCAGGGCTCCTAGCAGTACGAGTATGTACGGCATCGTTGTCCTTCCTCGTCTCCGGCATCTTCCCGGCTGCCTAGAGAAAGGTGAAAATAGGTAAGACGCCATATACTTCGTCAGGGCTCCAATCAATTTTATAATTCAAAGAAGGATGTATTTTAACTATGTTAACACGTATTATTACCGGTGTAATCGGTATTATTGCGGCAGTCGGCATTATCACAAAGGGTGGTATGCTTTTTAATGCGGCTGTTACTGTTTTGGCTGCTGTGGCCTGGTACGAATACCACAAGATGGTAGAGAACAAGGGCTATCATGCCTACACGCTGACCGGTGGCGTTGGTGCACTGCTGATGGTGCTGGTTGCCGGTGCAGGCTATTATTTTGAGCTGGAGGGCGTTTATACGCTGGCATTTATTGTGATGCTCACAGCGCTGTTCTTCATTTTCAGCACGATTGAAGGCCTGTGGCTGCATTGCAACAGAGGCGAGCAGCATTGGGCAGAAAACAGTGCGCTTACTGCCTGGGGCATGCTGTACTGCGGTCTTTTGTTTGCACACATTATTTTGTTACGCTCCTTTGACGGCGGTCCGCATATCGATTTGGGCTTCCGCGTATTTGAGTACGGCGAAATCTGCCTGTGGATTGTGCTTTTGGGCACCTGGGCCAGCGATACCTTTGCTTATTTCTTCGGCCGTGCCTTCGGTAAGACACCATTCTGCAGCGTCAGCCCGAAGAAATCCTTTGAAGGCGCTGTCTGCGGCTTTGTCGGCTGCTTTGTGACTGTACTGTTTCTGTGCATTATCTGCTTGGGCATTGCCCTGTGGCATGCTGTGGCAGTGGCGCTGGCGGTGGCAATTTTTGCTCCGGTTGGCGATTTGATCGAATCCATTGTCAAACGCAGCTTTGATATTAAGGATTCCGGTAAGATTTTCCCCGGTCACGGCGGTGTGCTGGACCGTTTCGACAGCCTGCTGTTTACAGCACCGGTTGTGTATTATCTGCTGATGATTATCAGCGCTTTATCTATGTTTCAAGAATAGAGGATAGCAAATGAAGAATATTTCTATTTTGGGCAGTACAGGCTCTATCGGTCGTCAGACCTTGGAGGTTGCTGCTGCCAATCCTGAAAAGCTGAAAGTACGCGCGTTGGCTGCGCATAAAAGTGATGAGCTTTTGGAGCAGCAGATTAAGCAGTTTGAGCCGGATATTGCCGTTTTGACGGATAAGGACGCTGCTAAACGCTTGGCTGACCGCTATCACGGCAAGACAGAAATCTTAGCCGGGGAGGAAGGCCTTCTGGCTGCCGCTACCTACGAGGGAGCGGATACGGTGCTTGGTTCCATGGTAGGCTATGCCGGCCTGCGCCCGACGTTGGCTGCTATTGCCTGCGGCAAGAACATTGCGCTGGCAAATAAGGAAACGCTTGTTGCTGCCGGCAGCATTGTTATGGAGGCTGTGCGTAAGCACGGTGTAAGCCTGACTCCTGTGGACAGTGAGCACAGCGCTATTTTCCAATCTCTGCGCGGCGGTACGGAAAAGGAAGTCAAGCGTCTGATTATTACGGCGAGCGGCGGTCCCTTCCGCGGTAAAAAACGCAGTGAGCTGGAAAATGTAACTTTGGCGCAATGCCTCAATCACCCAAACTGGAGCATGGGGCAGAAGGTAACGCTTGATTCCTCTACACTGGCCAACAAGGGCCTGGAGGTTATGGAGGCACATTGGCTGTTTGATATGCCCTATGATAAAATTGCGGTTGTTGTACATCCGCAGAGCATTGTACACAGTCTGGTAGAATTCTGCGACGGCAGTGTGATTGCTCAGCTGGGTGTGCCTGATATGCGTTTGCCGATTCAGTTCGCTTTGAGCTGGCCGGAGCGCTATAATTACAGCTTTGAACAGCTTGATCTTGTTGCTGCGGGTAATCTTACCTTTGAAGCACCTGATTTAGAAGCATTTCCTTCCTTGAAGATTGCTATTGACTGCGGTAAGGCTGGCGGCACTCTGCCCTGTGCCTTCAATGCTGCCAACGAGGAGGCTGTATATGCCTTTTTGGCAGGCAAAATTAAATATCTGGATATCCCTTATATCACTGCTACGGTTACAGCGCAGCATAACAATGTTCTGCGTCCGCAGCTGGAGGATATTGAAGCAACGGATGCCTGGGCGCGTGCTGCAGCCCAAGGGGTTATTGCTAAATTATAGACTGAAGGCCGGCAAGATTAGCCGACTATCGTAAGGAGGTAAAATGCTAACAATATTAGCCGCTGTTTTTGTTTTTGGTGTGCTGGTTACGGTACATGAATTCGGTCATTTTATTACGGCGAAGCTCACAGGTATGCGTGTCGATGAATTTGCCATCGGCTTTGGTCCTAAGCTGTATCAGCAAAAGGACGGCGATACTCTGTACAGCCTGCGGGCTATTCCGTTGGGTGGCTATAATAAAATCGCAGGCATGGATCCCGATGATCCGCCTGAACCGGGAACCTTTAAATCTAAGCCGATACCGTCCAGAATGCTGGTTATTCTGGCAGGTGCGCTGATGAATTTCCTTTTGCCTATTATTCTGTTCAGCGGCATTTTCATGCTGGAGGGCAGACAGGAGCTGGTGAACGAACCAATCCTGGGCACTGTTGTAGACGGTATGGCTGCGGAAAGAGCGGGCTTGCGTAACGGCGACCGCATTCTGACGATTAACAATAAGCCTGTTGCTACCTGGACGGAGGTTGTTACCAATTTGCGTGCCAGCGGCACTAATCCGGTAACGCTGACGGCAGAAAGTAAGGGAGCTGTAAAAAGCTACACTATGACTCCGGTGTATGATAGGGAGGCAGGCCGTCCCTTAATCGGCATCAGCCCCAAGTTCAACAAGGTCAGCCTGGGCTTTTTCGGCTCAATTAAAGAAGGCTGCGTATATACCAAAAATATTATCGTTTCTATGCTGAACGGCCTGTACAAGATTGTTTCCGGTAATGCTCCGGCCGAGGTGGCCGGTCCTATCGGTGTGGCGCAGATGGCCGGTCAGGTGGCGGAAAAGGGCATGCTGCCGTTGATTACCTTTGTTGCCTTTTTGAGCATCAACCTGGGCGTTATCAACCTGCTGCCGCTGCCGGCACTGGACGGCGGACACTTTGTACTGCTGCTTTTGGAAGGCCTGCGCGGTAAACCGCTCGGCAGCAAGGCTATGACAAACATCCAGATGGTTGGTATTGCGCTGATTTTAGCGCTGACAGTATTTTCCACCTTTAAGGATATAACACGTTAAGAGGTGAACGAAAGTGATAGAACGTAGAAAAACCCGTCAGCTGCATGTAGGCAGCGTGGCTGTGGGCGGCGATGCTCCGATTGCCGTTCAGTCTATGACTAACACACATACAGACGATGCTGCTGCAACCTTGGAGCAGATTCAGCGTCTGGCAGATGCAGGCTGCGATATTATCCGCTGTGCCGTGCCTGATATGGCAGCGGCGGAGGGCCTGAAAACAATTTGTAAGGAAAGTCCGATTCCTGTCATTGCCGATATTCATTTTGATTATAAGCTGGCTTTGGCAGCGATTGAAGCAGGCGTTGACGGCCTGCGCTTAAACCCCGGCAATATCGGCGGTGAGGAGAAGGTGCGCGCTGTGGTGGAAGCAGCGAAGGAACGCAATATTCCTATCCGCATCGGTGTCAACGCCGGCTCCCTGCCGAAGGATTTGCTGGAAAAATACGGCCATCCCACCGCGGAGGCTCTTGTGGAGGCGGCTTGTCGCCACGTCCGCATTCTCGAAGCGATGGATTACCGTAACATTAAGATTTCGCTCAAGGCGCATGATGTGCCGCTGACACTGGAGGCTTATCGTCTGATGGCAGCGCAGTGTGATTATCCGCTGCATGTCGGCATTACGGAGGCAGGCACCGTCAACAGCGGTATTATCAAATCCGCAGTAGGCATCGGTACGCTGCTGGCCGAGGGCATCGGCGATACTATCCGCGTTTCGCTGACCGGTGACCCGGTGAACGAGGTGCGTGTGGCCTATGACATTCTGAAATCCCTTGGCCTGCGTGAGCACGGACCGACCTTAATCAGCTGCCCGACCTGCGGACGCACCCGCATCAGTCTGGAAAAGCTGGCGCTGGAGGTTGAACGCCGTCTGGCGGATGTTGAAGAACCCATTACGGTTGCCGTTATGGGCTGTGTAGTCAACGGACCCGGTGAAGCACGTGAGGCTGACGTCGGCATTGCCGGCGGCATCGGCGAGGGACTTGTTTTCCGCAAGGGTGAAATCCTGCGGAAGGTTCCCGAAGAGCAGCTTGTAAGCGAGCTTTTTGCTGAAATAGATAAAATTTTACTTGAGAGGAAGGTATCCCGTTAATGAAAGTTTCTAAAATGTATGCACCCACTCTGCGTGAGGTTCCGTCCGAGGCTGAAATCCCAAGCCATCAGCTGCTGCTGCGTGCCGGTTTTATGCGTAAATCCACCAATGGCATGTACACCTATCTGCCGCTGGCTTGGCGTGTTATTAAAAAAATCGAAAATATTATCCGCGAAGAGATGGACCATGCAGGCTGTCAGGAAATCATGATGCCGATTATGCAGCCGGCAGAAATCTGGAAGGAAAGCGGCCGTTGGGACGCTTACGGCGCAGAAATGGTACGCTTGAAGGACCGTCACGGCCATGAATACTGCCTTGGTCCTACCCACGAGGAAATGGTTACTACCCTGGTTAAGAACGATGTACGTTCCTATCGTCAGCTGCCGCTGAACCTGTATCAGATTCAGGACAAATTCCGTGACGAACGTCGTCCGCGCTTCGGCCTGATGCGCAGCCGTGACTTCATCATGAAGGATGGCTATTCCTTCGACCGTGATGAAGCAGGTCTGGACGTTTCCTATAAGGCTATGTATGATGCTTATGACAAAATCTTTACCCGCTGCGGTCTGAACTTCCGTCCGGTAGAAGCAGACAGCGGTGCTATCGGCGGTACCGGCAGCCATGAGTTCATGGTGCTGGCAGACAGCGGTGAAGCAGAAATTACTTACTGCACCAAATGCGATTACGCTGCCGATATCGAAAAGGCAGAGCTGTATCCGATAGAGGCTCCGGCAGAAGAAATGCAGGAGCTGATCGAGGTTGAAACTCCGAACTGCAAGACTATTGCCGATGTTTGTGCTTTCCTTAACGCTCCGATTGAAAAATCCGTAAAGGCTGTTGCTTACCAATGCGAAAAAGGCCTGGTACTGTGCTTCGTTCGCGGTGACCACGAGGTTAACGAAACCAAAGTACAAAACACTGTAGGCGCAGTTGAGCTGGAAATGGCAGAGGCAGAGCTGCTGGCTAAGGCCGGCACTGTCGGCGGTTACATGGGCCCTGTTGGCCTTGACCCTGAAAAGGTTATTATCGTTTGCGATGCAACCGTTATGAATATGCACAATGTTTGCTGTGGCGCTAACCATGAAGGCTTCCACTACATCAACGCTAACCCGGGACGTGACTTCACTCCGACCTACGTTGCCGATATCCGTCTGATGGCTGAAGGCGATCCCTGCCCGCACTGCGGCGCTCCGATTGCTAAGGCTCGCGGTATCGAAGCAGGTCAGGTATTCAAGCTGCACACCAAATACAGTGCAGCTATGAAATGCACCTATCTGGATGAAAACGGCAAAGAGCAGCCGATGGTAATGGGCTGCTACGGTATCGGCGTAGGCCGTACTATGGCTGCCTGCGTTGAACAGAGCCATGATGCCGACGGTATGATCTGGCCTGTTGCTATCGCTCCGTATGAAGTGCTTGTTGTACCTGTAAACGTAAAGGATGAAGCATCCTTTGCTAAGGCTGAGGAAATCTATAACGAGCTGCACAAGGCAGGCGTTGAGGTTGTTATAGACGACCGCAAGGAGCGTCCGGGCGTAAAATTCAAGGACGCAGATTTAATCGGCTATCCGCTGCGCGTAGTTGTAGGTCCTAAGACGCTGCAGACCGGCGAGCTGGAAGTAAAAGTTCGTAAGACCGGTGAAGTAAGCATGATGCCGTTGGATAGTGACTATATCGCTGCTATCAAGGAGATGCTGCAAAAGCTGTAAAAATAAGTCAGTTCCCATGTCTGCGCCCGGCGCAGGCAGAGGGAACGGAAGCTGTGAGGTGATACTGGCATGGATTTGATTAATACTTCTTTTTTGCATAACAAAGAGGTTGTTATGGTTATCAGGCTGGTTGTTGCTGCAATTCTCGGCGGTATTGTCGGTATAGAAAGAGGCAGTGGCGACCGTCCTGCCGGTTTCCGTACACATATTCTTGTGTGCGTGGGCTCGGCGCTGTTTATGCTTGTTTCGCTTTACGGCTTTGATGATGTTTATCCTCAGACTGCCAAGCTGGAGGAGGATATCGGCCAACGCCGTGACTCGGCGCGTATTGCAGCCCAGGTTGTCAGCGGCATAGGTTTTCTCGGCGCAGGCACCATTCTGCACGAGGGTTTAACTATCCGCGGCTTGACAACTGCTGCTAGCTTGTGGATGGTTTCCGCAATCGGTCTTGCTGCCGGCAGCGGTATGTACTTCCTCAGCAGTGTGGCAACCATTATCACCATGATAACTCTTGTTACCTTTCATACCTGGGAAAAGCGTTTTGCTGCCAACAACCGCAGCGACCGCCAGTTTGTCCGCATCATTACTACCAATCGCTCCGGTGCCATAACCGATGTTACCGGTTACCTGTCCCTTAACGGCGTACAGGTAAAATCGCTGAACGTAAAGCGCGATAAGGAAAAGAATCGTCTGGTGCTGGAGGTCTTTCTGAAGCTTGGCAAAACTGCGCCCGATGGCGGAGATTTGGTAAGAGGGTTGCAGGGGATAGAGGGTGTTGTAGGCGTCGAAAACATGCGATAAGAGAGATAAGCTATAGCACGTCATCTGCGTTGTTGCGTCGCCTCGACGTACATCTTAATCCAACAACTTCTCCCGTCATTATTAGGAAAGGATTTAATGTGAATAAAAAATATTGTCTGATTCCTGATGAAGAAAAATTTTATAGTTTTTTGGCTTCGCTGACCTTTTCCCCGGTGGAACTGATGCAGCTGAAGCTGATGCATATTAATCAGATTTGTGTAGACGAGTCTGCTTGTCAGTGGGAGGTACACTTCAGCTGTGCCGCCCATCTTACCGGCGGCTTGCTGCAGAAGGCGGCGCAGCAGCTTGCAGCCGCTTTTTCTTTGCAAAGCGTAGATATGATTTGCGACGGCGATGGCTCCAAATGCCAGATGATGCAGCGTGAGCCGCAGGTAGAGGTAGAGATTACCGACTGCACCGGCGAGCCGCTGCCGGAGGAAATTCCTCTGCCGCCGGAGCCGCCTGATATTGAAATCGGCGAAACTCTGCCGCCGGAGCCTCCATGTGAAACGTCCTATAACAATCCGGAGGAGGACCCGGATTATCTGCAGGCGATGGCAGCCTTATACGGAGAAAAGAAGGCTGACGGCCAGCTGTGGGGCAAAAAAATCAAGGGTACACCACGTAAGCTTGATACTGTTACAGAGGAAGAGCGCAACGTTGTTATCGAAGGCACCTTTGTTAAAAGCTTGGATAAGGACGGTGCGCTGCAGACTTTTATTGATAAGGAAACGCGCGTTGGCTCCATTGTCCTGACCTTTAACGTGAGCGATGATACCGGCGGTATTTTCGTCAAGCTGCGCTTTGATAAGCGTGATGGCGGTGACCCGCGTAAGGAATGCAATGAGTTTAAAAATCTGCTGAAGCCCGGTATGCGCCTGCGTCTGCAGGGTGATGTTGCACCCGACCGCTTTGCCTTTGACGAGATGTGTATGGTGCCTCGCGGCATTATGAAGCTCGATGCCAAGGAGGAGCGCATGGATAATGCTGAGGTCAAGAGGGTTGAGCTGCATTGCCATACGAAGATGAGTAAGCTTGATGGCCTGACGCCGATGGAGGGCCTTGTAAAGCAGGCTATCCGTTGGGGTCACAAGGCTTTGGCGATTACCGACCATGGCGTAGTGCAGGCCTTTCCGTTCTGCTTTGATGCGGCGGAGGGCAGTGACCTGAAGCTGATTTTCGGCATGGAGGGTTATCTTATCAGCGACCGCCAGACGAAGGACGATGCCGTTGATACGGAAAATCCCGATGCTGCGACTAAGGGCAAGAGCAAAATCAGCAGTCACCATATTATTATTTTGGCGAAGAATGAGGTCGGTCTGCGTAATCTGTACCAGCTCGTTACTATCAGCCACTTGCGTTATCTGAATAAACGTCCGTTGCTGCCACGCGCTGTTATCGAGGAGCATCGCGAGGGCCTGATTTTGGGATCGGCCTGTGAGGCAGGCGAGCTTTACCGTGCGGTGCGCTTGGGCGCGAGCGATGAGGAGCTGGAGGAAATCGCCGGCTTCTATGATTATCTGGAAATCCAGCCTACGGGCAATAACCAGTTCCTGGTGCGGGAAAACTATTGCACCGAAGAGGATTTGCGCGAGCATAACCGCAAAATCTATGAGCTTGGCAAGCGCTTGGGCAAGCTGACTGTGGCAACCTGCGACGTGCATTTCCTCAATCCGGAGGATGCACAGCTGCGTGCGATTCTGCAGGCCGGTCAGGGCTACAAGGATGCGGATTTGCAGCCGCCGCTGTACTTGCACACTACGGAGGAGATGCTCGAGGAGTTCTCTTATTTGGGTGAGGAGGCAGCCTACGAGGTTGTTGTTACGAATACCAATAAGATTGCTGATATGATTGAGCGTATTAAGCCTGTTCCCGACCGCGACCAGCTATATTCGCCGTCGATTCCCGGTGCGGAGGATGCCGTGCGTGATTTGTCCTATGCCAAGGCACATGAATGGTACGGCGAAACACTGCCGCAGATTGTTGAGGACCGCTTAAAGATGGAGCTGGATGCTATTATCGGACACGGCTTCTCCGTATTGTATTACATTGCGCATAAGCTGGTTAAGCATTCTATCGACCGCGGTTACTTGGTAGGCTCGCGTGGCAGCGTAGGCTCGTCTTTTGTTGCTACGATGCTGGATATTACCGAGGTTAATGCGCTGAAGCCGCATTACCGTTGTCCGCATTGCCGTCACAGCGAATTCTTTATGAACAATGAGGTAGACAGCGGCTTTGACCTGCCGCCGAAGGATTGTCCCGAATGCGGCACCAGAATGCTGCGCGACGGTCATGATATCCCGTTCGCGGTTTTCCTGGGCTTCCACGGTGATAAGGTTCCTGATATTGATTTGAACTTCTCCGGCGGTATTGATCCCGATGATCCGTCCGCAATGTCTGACCAGAGCGTAGCGCACAAGTACACCGAGGAGCTTTTCGGCCGCGACAATGTTTGCCGCGCCGGTACGATTGCTACTATCGCCAACAAAACGGCGATAGGCTTTATCAGAAAATATTACGAGAGCAAGAATCTGCATGTACATCCGGCGCATGTGGCAGCGCTGGTTGAAGGCTTTGCCGGTATCAAGCGCACTACGGGCCAGCATCCCGGCGGCATCATGGTTGTGCCGCGTAATATGGATATTCATTATATTACGCCGATGAACCGTCCTGCCGATGATAAGGACGGCACTACGATTACTACTCACTACGATTATCACAGCATCAATGACCGTCTGGTTAAGCTGGATATTCTGGGGCACGATGATCCGATGGTTCTGAAGATGCTGGAAAAATATCTGCAGGAGGATGTAGATCCCAACTTTGATCCCAAGAAGATTCCTGTGGGCGATGAGGCAACGATGCGTATCTTCCAGGATACATCTTCCCTCGGCGTTACGCCGGAGCAGATTGACAGTGCTGTTGGCACCTTCGGTATCCCTGAATGCGGTACCAAGTTTGTACGTCAGATGATCAGCGACGTACAGCCGAAAAAATTCAGTGAGGTTGTGCGTGTATCCGGTTATTCGCACGGTACTGACGTATGGCTGAACAATGCGCAGGATTTGATCAAGGAAGGCAAGCCTGTTGCCGAAACTATCTCTACGCGTGACGACGTTATGACGCACTTGATTTCCAAGGGCGTAGAGCCCAGTTTGGCATTTAAGACGATGGAGCATGTGCGTAAGGGCAAGGCGGCGAAAAAAGGTCTGGAGCCGAAGATGCTCGAGGCTATGCGCGCGGTAAATATTCCCGAATGGTATATCAAGTCCTGCGAAAAGGTACAGTATCTGTTCCCGAAGGCGCACGCTGTTGCGTACGTTCTTATGGCTTACCGTATTGCCTATTGCAAGGTGCATTATCCCAAGGAATTTTATGCGGCGTACTTTACGGTGCGTGCCAAGGATTTTGACTACACCCATGTTTCCAAGGGTAAGAGCTATGTAAAGAATTTTATCAAGAATGTTTACCAGCAGGGCTTCAAGGCTTCGCCGCTTGATAAAACGACAGTCACTTATCTGGAGCTGGTAAATGAAATGCTGGAGCGCGGTCTTAGCTTTGATAAAATGGATTTATACAAGTCGGACCCGATTAAATTCCTAGTTACGGAAAACGGCCTGCGTCCGCCTTTGGCTGCCTTGGGCGGTGTAGGTGAAAACGCTGCCAAGAGTATTGCTGCGGCAAGGGACATCAACCGGCCGTTTATCTCTCAGGAGGATTTGCGCCAGCGTTCAGGTGTTAACAAGAGTGTTATCGAAAAGCTGGCAGACATGGGCGTTTTGGGCGATTTGCCGGAAAATAACCAGATTGATTTGTTTGCCTGAGATAGGAGAATCATATGCAAAAAATAATTTTGGCCTATAATTTTACGCCTGAGCGTTTGCAGGCGCTGAAGCTGATTTGCATGATGCTGCGCACACAGCTACGCGCCGTGGCGCGCGAGGAGCTGCTGCAGCCTGTCGGCTATCTGGCAGGCTTGCCGGAGGTGGCGCCTGTCAGTGAGGCTTACAGCGGTGACGAGGGGCAGGAGGAAATGCTGCTCATGTGCGGCTTCAGCCGTCAGGACTTGGACAGACTGCTGGCTGCTGTTAAAAAGGGCAAGCTGCGTCAGGTGGCGCTGAAGGCGATGCTGACACCCACCAACTGTACCTGGAACGGCCTGCAGCTTTTGCAGGAGCTTAGCCAGGAGCATGCTTATATGCACGGCAAAAATGCAGGCAAATAAGCAAAGTTGCTGTTGCCGGTAGTTTTACTGGCGTTAAATCGCTTTCTCTGATATAATTAGGCATGATAAACTTTAGTTACATTTAGGAGGATAATAATAATGGCAAAAGATAGTTCCTTTGACGTTGTTTCCCAAGTTGATATGCAGGAGATGGATAACGCTGTTAATCAGGTTAAGAAAGAGATTGACCAACGTTATGATTTCCGCGGCAGCAATGCTTCCATCGAGCTCGGTGAGAAGGAAGTAAAAATTGCAGCTGAGGACGAGTACAAACTGGGCGCAATTTTAGATATGCTGCGCCAAAAAATGGCTAAACGCGGTATTCCTCTGCGTTGCTTGGTTCCGGGCAAAATTGAGCCCGCTGCTAAAGGCACCGTTCGTCAATCTCTGGAAATCCAACAGGGTATTTCTAAGGAGAACGGCAAAAAAATCGTGGCAGCTATCAAAGCTTCCAAGCTGAAGGTAACTGCTCAGATTCAGGATGACCAGGTACGTGTTGCAGGTGCGAAGAAGGATGACCTGCAGGCTGTTATCCAGCTGCTGAAGGCCGGCGATTTCGGCGTTGATCTGCAATTCATCAACATGCGCTAAGCAAAACGTCCGCGTTTTGGAGAAGAGTGGAGCAAGATGACAGAACACAAAGACTTTGACAAAAATAAAATCAATAACGGCGAGCTGCAGAAGTATTCCGGAAGCTACAGCGAGGAAGGACTGCTGCACAAAATCAGCCGCTACGGTGCCCACATCGGTATTGAACTGCTGTACAAGGCCGTGCAGCTGTGGTGCGTGCTGCAGAAGCCGGAGGTTCCTGCGAAGGAAAAGGCGTTGATTATGGGAGCTTTGGGGTATTTAATCGCTCCCCTGGATTTTGTGCCGGATATTACGCCGGTGTTGGGATACAGTGATGACCTGGTGGCAATTACCTTTGCGCTGCTGAAGGTGCAGGGTTATATTGATGATGAGGTCAAGGCTGAGGCGAAGGCGCTGTTGGCGAAGGTTTTTGGTGAGGATGCTGTTGCGAAGCTTTGAGTGCTTTGGACTAAGGGGCGCTGCCGGAAGGCAGCGCTTTTTTTATGTGGCTTTAGCCCGTGGAGCGCTATCGAGTTTCTTTTCAAAGAAATGAGAT
>OOBW01001019.1_pt1 | contig 14684 bp, 11 predicted proteins | sample 1671701 | NCBI WGS metagenome assembly OOBW01 (sample SAMN06348183, study PRJEB24527) | human gut metagenome | biome: human gut; feature: ankylosing spondylitis patient; material: feces | host: Homo sapiens | place: China | collected 2015-10 | reverse complement strand
ATACGGTTGTTTGTCAACTATTATTCCAAGAAGTCCTTCAGCTTTTTGCTGCGGCTGGGATGACGCAGCTTGCGCAATGCCTTAGCCTCAATCTGACGGATACGCTCACGGGTAACGCCAAAGTGCTGGCCAACCTCTTCCAAAGTACGACTGCGGCCGTCCTCCAGACCAAAGCGTAGCTCCAGCACCCGTTTTTCACGGATAGTAAGCGTTTCCAGAACCTCCTCCAGCTGCTCACGCAGCAGAGTGAAGGAAGCAGCGTCGGCAGGTGCCGGTGCATCGTGGTCCTCAATAAAATCGCCCAGATGCGAATCCTCTTCTTCGCCGATAGGAGTTTCCAGAGAAACAGGCTCCTGCGCAATTTTCATAATCTCGCGCACTCTGTCAACGGAGGTATCCATTTCCTTGGCAATTTCTTCCGGCAAAGGCTCGCGGCCAAGCTCCTGCAGCAGCTGGCGGGAAACACGGATGAGCTTGTTAATGGTTTCCACCATATGTACGGGAATACGGATAGTACGTGCCTGATCGGCAATCGCACGGGTAATCGCCTGACGAATCCACCATGTAGCATAGGTACTGAATTTAAAGCCCTTGTTATAATCGAATTTATCTACAGCCTTAATCAGGCCCAGGTTGCCCTCCTGAATCAAATCCAGGAACAGCATACCGCGACCGACATAACGCTTGGCAATACTTACTACCAGACGCAGGTTGGCTTCGGACAAGCATTGCTTAGCTTCGTCACCCTGATGAGCAACTGCTTTTAACAGCTTTTCGAAATCCTCATCCAGATTGCAGTAGGCTTCAACAACAGCGGAATCCTTTTCTCTGCCGTCACTCATACGCTCTCTGAGCTCATTGAGTATCGCCTTAATCTGGTACAGCTTATGATCATCTATATCGCTTGTTTCACGCGTTACTACGAACTGCTCACAGCCCGGAATCAGACATCTTTGTTCTGCCATCAGGCGCTGCAGATGCAGACGCTCATCTTTGGTAAATTCAAAAATCAGGTCCTCGTAATCATCAACAGTATAAGGCTGACCTACGCTCTGACGCTTTTTAATCATCTGCGCTACACGGAAAACAGAACGCATATTGGTAATCTGCCATTCCTCTTTCAAGCTCTCGCGCAGCTTTTCAATCAATGCGCTGCCGCTGTCCTCAGCAGTAAAAGCAGGCTCCTCCAGCTCAATCATTCTGCCGCGCTGAATACGCTCTGCCTGACGGCCCTTGTCCATACGCTTAGCGAGCTTGACCTCATCCTCACCGATAAGCAGCGGTACTCTGCCGATTTCCTTAAGGTACATGCGTACAGGATCGTCAATGCTGATGCCTTCGGGAACGCTCATGTTTTCCAGCTCGCTACTGCTGGGCTCATCATTATCTTCGTCGTTTCCTACCAAAGGCAGTATATCTTCGTCGGAGGCGTTGTCATCATCAACAAGCTCCAGACCTTTACGTGTAATAACCTCGTAGATATGCTCAACATCTTCGGGCGTAATATCTTCCAAAGTATTGGTGAGGTTCATTACATCGCCATAGGTGAGAACACCCTTATTAGCCTTACCCTTACGGATAAGCTCATCAATTTGCTCCTGCGTTATTTTAGTAGCTGCAGCCATGGTGTCCCCTCCTTCCTTATTTATTTTGGTTTCCATAGAGTTTTTTGATTTCATTCTTTATCCTTTGACTTTCCATTAATTCACTGAGAAAGCGCTCATCTGCAGATCTTTCGTATTCATCCGCCAGCAGACGATGCTTTTCATATTCTTTTTCCAGACGAAGCCGCCGCATCTGCCTGAGGCAGTCCTGCATAAGCTTATCCATATCTCCCTCCGGAAGCTGATGTGCCAAAATACGCGCCAGCGCTGTCTGCGCCGCATCGTCCAGGACATTATTCAGCTTATCCGTTGTATAATCGGTGCCAAGCTCGCACAACCTGTCAAAAAGCTGTGCCAGCACAGCATCTTCAAAGCCTGTTTCCTTTACCTCCGCACGGCATTCGTCACACAGCTGCGGCTGCTCCAAAAGCAATCTCAGAAGCAGTTCTTCCGCCTGCTGACCGATACCGGCGCTTTTTTCCTCCGGAATTACCGTCGGCTGCCCAGTCTGCTGTCTGCCGCCTCTGCGTGCTGCCTTGCGGTATTCTTCCGCAATTAGGCCTTCATCAATAGTCAGCCGCTGTGCCAGCCTTCGGATATGCTCCGACGCTTCAATTTCATTTTGACATTCTAATAGGAATGGTAGTATATTCGACACAGCCTCTACTTTTCCTGCTAAATTAGCAATATTATTTTGCAGGATAGTTTCATCTATTTGAAAATCAATACCATTCTGCGCCGCCGCCAGCACCTGTGCAAAAGCATCATGACCATGCTGACGTACATATTCGTCGGGATCCTTGCCGTCAGGCACACCTGCTATGCGCACCTTCAAGCCTGCTTCCCGAGCAATGCTTACTGCCCGCACCGAAGCCTTGCGGCCTGCACTGTCGCTGTCATAGCAGAAGATTACTTCATCCGCCAGACGCTGCAGCAGCTTAGCCTGCTCCTGGGAAAAGGCCGTTCCCATAGATGCTACAACATTATCAAAGCCTGCCGCATGCAAGCTGATAGCATCCATATAACCTTCGACAACTACAGCCCGACCGCTTTTGCGGATAGCCTTCAAGGCTATATCCAGACCAAAAAGCAGCCTGCGCTTATTAAACCACTGCGTTTCCGCTGTATTCAGATATTTAGGCGTGCTGTTGTCCAGCACTCTGCCGCCAAAGCCGACTATACGTCCGCGGGCATCGCGGATAGGAATAATCACACGGTTGCGGAACTTGTCATAATAGCCGTCGCGCCCACGGGCCGCCAGTCCGGCAGCCTCCAGCACCTGCGGCTGACAGCCGCGCTTAGCAAGAGAGCTGACAAGCGCGGTAAAATTATTCAGCGCATAGCCTATGCCAAAGCCGGCAATAATTTCTTTGCCGATTCCGCGCCCTGCAAGATAAGCCAGGGCAGATTCACCGTAAGCAGTTTTTGTAAGACAAGCCTGAAAAAATTTTGACGCCAGCTCATTAGCACTATAAATGCTGTCCCTTTGTTTCTCGCGCGCAATTTCGGCGGCCGTCTTCTGCTTTTCCGGTATCGGAATACCGTATCTGCCGGCCAGCAGCTTTAATGCATCCATAAAGCTGCAGTTTTCGATTTTCATAATAAACTTAAAAATATCTCCGCCCTCATGGCAGCCAAAGCAATAAAACATGCTCTTGCCTGGGTTCACCGAAAAGGACGGTGTTTTTTCTCCGTGAAACGGGCAACAGCCCCAATAGTTCTGGCCTCTTTTTTTCAGCGGCACGTAACCGGAGATTATTTCTACCATATCGGCTGTGCTGCGCACCTGCTCTTTAAAGTTTTCAAAATCTCCGTTCATTACCCTCTCTGCCTCCAACTACTATATCACACATACTCTATATTCAATATATAAAGGAAAAATCCTCTTTTTTTCTAAAAAAATCTTTTTTAACGCTTGCGCCGATTCTCTAAAAATACTATAATAAAGAGTACACTTAAAATTTCTCCTGTTTTTCATGCTACAAGAGGTGATTTATTCATGAAGAAATTACTTTTAATATTAACTATGCTTGTTATGATGCTGCCTTCTATGTGCTTTGCCGATCCGGTAATCAAGAGTGACAGCCGTACCTTTAACCCGCTCACCGGTGTATATGACCTGCAGGGAAATGTTTTTGTACAATTTCCCGCACATGACACTACCTTAACCATTACAGGCGATGCCACCAAGGTGCTTCTTTATGCTATGGAGGTTCACGGCCAGGGCAATATTCATCTGAGCTTCGGCGATATGAGCTTTGCCTGCGATAAGGTAGATGTATATCATTCCGACAGAACTGCCTATGTAAACGGCAATCTTGTTTTCAATGATAACAGCAATAAAATTACCGCAGACAGCGGCAGCTACTGCTGGAAGACTAAAATTGCAGCCTTCCATGGCAATGTAACGGTCAACGGTCAACCGCATGATGGTGATGTAGCCTATAACGTTATGGAAAAACAAATTACAGCACAGTAAATTCTGTACAGACAAAAAATCAGCCCATGCTTTACGCTAAGTAAGGCATGGGTTTTTCTGTTGAAAAAACAGGCTGCCGAAACATCCGACAGCCTGCGTAAGCTTTAAAAATATTCGTTATTATAGGTGCGGCATTTAGGAAAGAGCTCGTCGAGCAGCTGCAGCTTCCGCACATCGCTGCATTTGATGCGCCCTGCTTCCCACAGCTCCGTAGCGCTGAACACACCGAAGTAAAGCTGGGTAAAGGCTCCCATATCCATGGTAACCTCCTCCTGCTCCAGCGTACTGACTGCCTCCAGCTTGCCCGGTGACGTGCGCAGCTGCAGCAGATGATTATTACGCTCAATCATCTTATCCGTCAATAGCAGTACCACACTGCCGCTGCTCATGCTTTCTGCTACCGGCAGCTTGGCGAGCGCTAAACGCGCATCAAGGCAGCGTGCCATCATAAAGGGCTGCAGCCTGCCTGTAAGCACCTGGTCCGCAAAGCCAAGATATGTTTTATCCCAAGGCTCCGCCAGCCAGCAAAACTCCTGCGCTTCGCTTCTGTGTCCTGCGGCATATTGCAGCAGACGGTTCTTCGCCGCAGCATCCTGCGTAAGCAGCTCCTGCACGTTGAACGTGCCGTCAGTCAGTGAGTAAAGCATATAGCCAACTGCTTTCCCCGCGCGATAGACAACAGCGCACAATACGTTTTCCTGCGTAACTACAGACAACAGCTTGCGCCATTGAAAAGCAGTGCGCTGCGGCACGCCGTTCCACGCTGCGGTAACACTTGCGTAAATATCTGCCAAAGGATTGCAAGGCTGAGCTTTTTCCTCAGTCACAGATTGCAGCAAGGAAACTAAATCCAAACGTTCTACCGACAGGTCATCACCAATTGCAGGAATTTGCAGCTTTGCCAAAGGCATTTTATATTCATGACGATAATAGCAGTAAGCAAATTCATACGGCAGATAAATACCGGCACTTATAGGCATCAGCGTCACAAAGGGGAAACCCTGTGAACGCAGCACCTCAAAAGCAGTTTCCAGAAGCGGACGCAGCAGGTGCTGTCCCCGTGCTTCTGGAGCGGTGGCAATGCCCACAAGATACGGCACCAGCATATCCTGCCCGCACAAATGCAGTATATAGGGATTTACATGCAGCATCGTGCGCAGCTTTTCTTCTTCGCCGACTTTATCAAAGCCGCCGATAACCATATTGTCCTTGCCGCAGTACTGCTCAAAATAGTACCGAAAGAAAGGCTCCGTCTTTTTTTCAAAGCAATAATCCCAAAGCTCCTCTGCCTGGTACATGCGCTCCTTGCTCAAGACACGGTAAATCATAAGCTACCTCACCCAATAATTACATTATATTTTTTCACCATAAATTCCGGATGCAGCGCCATTTTTGCCTCACGCAGACCGGGATGTCCCATATCCTCCTCACGGTTGAGATATTTTACATCCGTCCAGGCATGAGCGGCAAACTCCTTGGTAATAGCAGTATACAGGCCGCGTACATCGTGACGCGCCTTTTCTACATGCAGCACCGCTGTATCGCCGTTAATCTTCTTGCCAAAGCTGAAGGCCTGAATTTTACCGTCGAAACGGATTGCACCGCCGCGCAGCTCCAGCTGTTCAAAGCTCAGAAAAGCCTCCTGGATAGCATATTTTTCGCACAGCAGCGAAGGATCCTCCGCCATATGCTCATCACACCAGCGCTCGCCGAAGTTCAGGCATTCCATCATATTATCCATAGTAATCGGCTCATAAACGAAATCCGGATGCGCCTTGACAAAAGCATTGTAGTGATTCTTCTGCCCGTGCAGCTTGCGGCCGGAAAGCGTTACCAGCTTTTCCTGCAGATATACATAATCCCAGTTATCGCGGTCTTCTTCATATGTCAGACCAGGCATCACGCGCTCAAAGCGCTCCTTGGTAAAATCATAGATACCATGCATTTCAAACGGTTTGCCCTGATGCTCCTCCTTCAGCTCCTGCATCAGATGCGGCAAATCCTCATCGCGTCCGCCAAAGGGCTGAATGTAAAAATCAACGTTGTTGCGTTTAACCTTCAGCAGCAGGAAATCGTGCGCTACGCACCAATAAATATGATAGCAGTCACGCCATACAAAAAGATTGGAAAAGGCACATTCGCTGCCATTTTGATGTGATTTTGATATATAGCTTTCAAACAAAGGCTTTTGCGCCAATGTTACAGGTTTAAATTCTAAAATACTGATAACCCCCTAAAAAACTCATTACTGCTTGTATATTATAGCATATGAAATATAGCTTGCGGCATTGTAATTGCATTTTTAACATTAACTTCACAAAATAGATAACTACTATCCATTACCTATATTATAATATGCTGTTTCAGCTTTTCTGTAAAGTATGCACAAAAAAGTGCTTCAGTTACCAAAAGGTTACTGAGCTGTCTTAGGTGTAAGCAGAAAATAACCGCACAGCTTTTACACCGGCGGTTATTCTCGCTGTCTGTTAAATACGACGCGTATAAATACATTATATTATTGCGAATTCCTGATTATTTAAACTGACTCAGGCGCTTTTTGACCTGCTCTGCCAGCAAAATACCGGCAATTGCAGTAAGCAGCTGCGGTACGCTCATCGCAAACATCACTGTCTTGCGCAGCGCGGGATTCGGCAGCGCAAAAAAGCTGACTACCACCCAGGCGGCCAGCAGCATAACGATTGCCTTTGCCAATGGCGGTACACATAAAGACAGCTTGCAACTGCCCTTAAACTGACGCACAAGCAGCACAAAGATAAGATTGCCCAGCCAGATTACAGGAATCAGAAACGGCAGCAGCACCTGCCCCTGCACGTAAGCAGTCAGCGGCAGCAAAAACGCCAGCAAAAGTGCTGTCTTCAGGCCGCCCAACTGCAACGTGAGCACCAACATCATATGCACCAGAGTACCGATGATAAACGTAGAAAGCAACTGCGGCATCGGCAGCACCAGACGCAGCGATTGCAGCGCCAACGCCAAAGCCACCAATAACGCTCCACGCACCAGCTTGCTGTTATTCATGCTTAGCAGGGCATTCCTTAGCTACAAATGCCATATATGCATCCTGCAGCTTTTGTGTCAGCTCGCCAACCTTACCGTCAGCAACGAAGCTGCGGTCGATTTTGGTAACAGGCATAAATTCGCAACGCGGTCCGCAGAGGAAGGCTTCGTCTGCTTTGAGTGCGAAATCCTTATCAAAAGCTCTTTCGATAATCTGCAGGTCCAGGTCTTTGGACAGGCGTTCCATCAGCAGACGGCGGGTAATGTTTTTATGAATAAAGTTGTTTTCGGGATGAGTCCACAGAATACCGTCTTTATAAATGAAGAAGCTGGCTTCCGTGCTTTCGGTAATTTTACCGTCGCGAACAAACAGGGAATCAAAAGCATTGCCGATAACAGCCTTCTGTTTAGCCATTACCTCCGGCAGACGGTTCAGAGTATTGATATCGCAGCGCGCCCAACGTACGTCCTCAACAGTAATAACATTTACACCCTTAGCACGCTTTTCAGCCAGTGCCTCGCGGTCAACCGGTACAGCATACATAGTCAGATGCGGAATGCTCTGCTCAGGATAGGACAGGGCATAAGCACCGCTGCCACGGGTTACCTGAGTATAGATTTCGCAGTCCTTCAGACCGGTTGCGGCCAGCAGGCTTTCATGGAACTCTACCAGCTCTTCAATCATATAAACGCCGGGGATTTTTACGGCAATTACGGAATCGAATAAATTGTTCATATGCGGCAGCAAAGCAAAGCAACGGCCGTTATAAACCGGTACAATTTCAAAAACGCCATCGCCAAAGTTATGACCGCGGTCGTTAACGTCAATAAATGCTTCAGCTTCCGGCATAATCTCGCCATCTACCAAAACTAATTTTTCTTGTTGATTTTCGTTCATCTTTATTCCTCCAATTGCACTTGTCACAATAAATTAACATAATAAAGCATTATTTATGCAATAAATTCAGTCAAAAATATTGTATAATATATATTGAGATTATTTGTTTTGCAGTCTGCAGGGCTTGTAAAAAGCTAATGACTACATTTCAATTATTATACACCATTTAAAGCCACTTTGGCAAAAAATATCGCAAAGGAGAATCCCATGACCCATCTGCCTACTATTATCAACGACTTAGCAATGATTTTGCTCGTAGCCGGCATCACGACTATTCTTTTCAAGAAAATTAATCAGCCGTTGGTGCTTGGTTACATTGTTGCCGGCTTCATCACCGGTCCGCATTTCAACTTCTTCCCGACAATTACCGATAAGGCCAACGTCCACGCCTGGTCGGAAATCGGCGTTATCTTCCTGCTGTTCGCGCTGGGGCTGGAGTTCAGCTTTTACAAGCTGAAAAGCGTAGGCAGTACAGCCTTCATCGCCACCGCGGTAGAAATAGGCGGCATGCTGGCCGTGGGCTACTTCGCCGGTACGCTGCTGGGCTGGAACCATATGGACAGCCTTTTCCTGGGCGGTATGCTTTCTATGTCCTCCACCACGATTATTATCAAAGCCTTCGACGATTTAAAGCTCAGGGCGCAGCGCTTTACGGAAATAGTTTTCGGCGTGCTGATTATTGAAGATATCGCCGGTATCGTGATGATGGTGCTGCTGGCAACTATGGCTGTAGCCAGCGCCGATGTTTCCACGATGGAGCTGCTGCTCAGCATCGGACGCTTGATTTTCTTCCTCGTTTTATGGTTTGTCCTGGGTATGTATCTTGTACCCAGCTTCTTTAAATGGGCCAAGCAGCTGATGAACGCAGAAACACTGGTTGTTGTTTCCATCGGCCTGTGCCTCGGCATGGTTGTACTGGCAACTCAGCTCGGCTTCTCCTCCGCTTTAGGTGCCTTCATCATGGGCTCTTTGATTGCTGAAGCGCCTAACGCCGAAAAAATCGAGCACCTTGTTGCTCCTATCAAGGATTTGTTCGGCGCCGTCTTTTTCGTATCCGTCGGCATGATGGTAGATCCCGCTATCCTGCTGGAGCAGGCACTGCCTATTTTCGTGCTGGTAGTAGCAACAATTATCGGCAAGCTGATTTTCTCCACCGGCGGCGTGCTGGCCTCCGGTCAGAGCCTGAACACCTCTGTGCACTGCGGCTTCAGCCTGGCACAGATCGGTGAATTCTCCTTTATTATCGCTTCTTTGGGCATGAGCCTTGGCGTAATCAGCAGCTTTTTATATCCGATTATCGTAGCGGTATCTGTAATTACCACCTTTACTACACCCTTCTGCATCATGGCAGCCGAGCCATTTTACCAAAAGCTGCTTAAGCTGCTGCCGTCGCAGGCTAAAAGCTGGCTGGACCGTTACACCGGCACCAATACCGATGATTACAAGGATCAGGACTGGAAGAACCTGCTGACCGGTTACACCATGCGTATGCTGATTTTCATTACGCTTTTGGCAGCCATTGCCTTGGGTGCGGAATATTACCTGTTGCCCTATCTTGGCAACACCTTAAAGCTGCCGTACAGCAGACTGTTGACCGCAGCAGCCACCTTTATCATCATGTCGCCGATTCTGCGTGCAGTGCTTGTTAACCGTGCCGGCAACGGTGATTTATTCTCCAAGCTTTGGTTTAAGAAGCGTGCTAATCATCTGCCGTTAATGTTCCTTGTATTCGGCAAGCTGCTTGTAGCATCTGCTTCGCTGTACTTCATCTTCCACACACTGCTGAAGCTGCATGGCTTTCTGGCCTGCGTTTCTATATTGCTGGCAGCCTACTTCATCTCCTCCTCCGACTGGCTGATGAGCGAGTATCTGCGTATCGAATCGCGCTTTTTGGTAAACCTCAACGAAAAGCACATGCGCAAGCATCGTGAAAGCACTCCCAGCGACAGCCGTACCTGGTTCGACGAGGATTTGCAGCTAGTTTACTACGATTTGCAGAAGGACTCCTCTATAATCGGCAAAACTCTGCGCAGTCTCGGCTTCCGTGAAAGCTATGGCTGCAACGTTCTGCAGCTTTTGGGCAGTAACCGCACTGTTGATATGCCCGGCGGTGAGCAGATAGTAGAAAAGGGCGACAAGCTGCTGCTCATCGGCACCGCCAGCCAGCTGCAGGTTTTTGGTGCTGCTGTAAGGCAGCGCAGCTTAGGCCTGGAGCGCTGCGACCTGCCGCAAAGCCTGCGTGAATTCATGCTGGATAACCACCAAAATAAACCGGAGCAGCAATTCCTCTCTTTGGCGATTACAATTGATAAGCATTCCCCTATTTTAGGAACCTCACTGAAGGCTGCCGACTTGCGCAACAAATGGAGCTGCCTTGTTGTCGGTCTGGAGCGTGGCGCCTTTACGATTACTAATCCCCACGTTTCGCTTGTTTTCGAAGAAAACGACCTGCTGTGGGTATTAGGCAAGCAAAAGATGATGAACACCTTAATCAGAGAAGAGATTTTGTAATATCTGCTTTCTAACGCTTCTTCCGTTACGTTACCTTATAAGAGTTATCAGGTACGCTATCTGATGCGTTTATCTATACGTCCCTATTAAGCCGCTGCTTTTCGCAGCGGCTTTTTTCATGCGATTATCCCGCGCAGCTGCAAGGCCTTCACTGCGTCCTCCATCGTCTGCATGCCGTAGCGCGCGCCGGTCTGCAAATAAGACTGCAGCTGGTGCGTGCGCCCCTCACGAATTAAATTGCGCATGGCAGGCGTTGCAACGAGCACCTCAAAGGCCGCCGCTCTGCCTGCTCTGTCACAACGGGGCAAAAGCCTTTGGCAGCAAATCCCGAGCAGGCAGTCAGCCAGCTGCGTACACACATGCTGTCTGTCCGGCAGCACATCAAGAATACGGTTCACCGTACCTGCAGCATCCTGCGTGTGCAGCGTTGCCAAAACCAGATGACCTGTTTCCGCCGCCGTCAGCGCTATACCTATTGTTTCCGCATCTCTCAGCTCACCTACTAAAATAACATCCGGGTCCTGCCTGAGCGCGCTGCGCAGACCGCTAGCAAAGCTCCTTGTGTCGCGCCCAACCTCGCGCTGGTTAATCAGCGCCAATCCTGCAGGATAGACATATTCTATCGGGTCCTCCAGCGTCAGCACGTGTACAGCGCGCGTTTGATTTATCTGCTGTACCAACGCGGCAAGCGTTGTGCTTTTACCGCTGCCGGTAGCACCTGTAACGAGCAGTAGACCACTGCTGCTGCCCGCAAGCTGACTGATAATTTGCGGCAGGCCAAGACTGTTGCAGTCAGGAATATCCTTCGGGAGCAGACGAATCGCCGCCGCATAACCGTTGCCAAGGCGGTAAATATTGAGCCGGCAGCGCTCCTGCAGTCTGTCACTAAAAGCAGTATCAATCTCACCTGTCTGCAGCAGCTGCCGCTTTTCCTGTTCCGGCAGCAAGGCAAGCAACGCCTGCTCCAGCTTTTCCCGGGAAATAATTTCGTTTTGCAAAGGCTGCAGGCTGCCATCTACGCGCACCATCGGCATTCCCTCAGGTGTAAGATGCAGGTCACTGGCTCCCATACTTTTTGCCTGCAGCAGCAGCTTATCAAGCATTATCAGCCTCCCCGGTGATACCGACGCGCCACAATTCTTCAACCGTAGTTGCCCCCTGCAGCACCTTATCAACTGCATCAGCATACAGACTGCACCAGCCCTGCTTACGTGCCTCCCGCAAAAGCTCTGCTTCATCAGCGCCGTTTACCAAGAGCTGCTGCATACGTTTATCAAACACAATTAGCTCATGCAATGCCAGACGCCCTCTGTAGCCTGTGCCGTGACAATGCTCACAGCCGTGAGCCTGCACCACCTGCAGTTTTTCATCCGCTCTGCGCCCCAGATACTGCAGCTCTGCTGCCGTGGCCAAGCGCCGTTCGCCGCAATGGCGGCACGGACGGCGCAGCAAACGCTGTGCCAGCACACCGCGCAACCCGGCAGCCAGCAGATAATCAGCAATTCCCATATCAAGCAGACGGTACACAGCGCCTATGGCATCATTTGTGTGCAGCGTGCTCAAAACCAAATGACCTGTCAGCGCAGCATGTACCGCCATCGCCGCCGTTTCTTCATCTCTGATTTCACCCAGCATGATAACATCCGGATCCTGACGCACAACAGAACGCAGTCCTGCGGCAAAGGTAAGTCCGCTCCTGCGGTTGACCGCCACCTGATTAATCCCCGCCAGCTTATATTCCACCGGGTCCTCCAGCGTTATAATATTGCCGGCCGCAGCATCCAGCTCCTGCAGCGTGGCATATAGCGTCGTTGTTTTACCGCTGCCAGTAGGTCCTGTCAAAAGCACCAAGCCGTTTGGCTGATGAAAAAGCTGACGGTAACGCTGCAAATTACTTTCGCTGAACTGCAGCTGCTCCAGCTGCAGCAGATTATCCTGACGCTGCAGAAAGCGTATAGCTAGCTTTTCACCGTTCACCGTAGGCAGGCTGGCTAGGCGCAAATCCACCTCGCTACCTTCATGCTCCAGCAAAAGACGCCCATCCTGCGGCACTCTTTTTTCGGCAATATCCATACCGCTCCACACTTTCAGCTGCGTCAGCAGCGTGCTTTGCTGCGTGCGCGGCAGCACGCACAGCTGTTGCAGTAGGCCGTCAACACGGATACGCACACGCACTCCCTGTCCGTCAGGCTCGATATGCATGTCACTGGCTCCCTGAGCCAATCCCAAATGCAGTAAATTCTCTGCCAGCTTATTATTACGCAAAACTTCCATTGCACCACCTCATTTTTTCTGTGTTGCATTCATTGTAGCATAAAAAAAGCGAAATGCAATATGATAATTTAAAATTTTCTCTATTTTCTAAATTTTCACTTGAAATTATTCTCTGCTTGCGCTAAAATGAAAAAAGAAATTTACCATGCAATGCTTGTTGTCGTCATCTTAACGGATAACACTGAAAGGAGCCATTATGCTAAAACGATTTTTCCCGTTAATACTCAGCAGTCTGCTGCTTGCCTTAGCTCTGCCCTGCAACGCTCAAAATAAGCTCACCAATCCCTTTTTGCCTTCCCACGCCAACGTCGGCCAAACTGTTGCAGTAAACGTTCCCGCACTGCCGCAGCCCGTCAGCGAACGCCTGGCCTGCTATTCTCTGAGCTACGCCCGCGCCAAGGACGTGCAGGAAGCGTTGACGCCACATTTCGGCACCAAGCTGGGGCTGGATACTATCACCAACAGCCTCATCCTTTTGGGGGATGAGCAAAGCCACGCACGCTTAAGGCAGCTGCTGCCCAAGCTGGACGTAGCAACAAGACAGGTAACGCTGGAAGCCAAAATCATCGCCGTCAGCCTCGAGGACAGCCAAAACCTGGGTGTGCGCTGGGACTGGGATACAATTCCCCAACGCAAGCAGGAAACGAACGACAGTAACAGTAACAGCAGCAATTATGACGGCAGCTTCAAATTTTGGCGTGGCTTTTCCTTCCGTTTCAACGCTACGCTTAATGCCCTCATAAGCAACGGTAAAGCGCGCATTCTTGCAACGCCGCGTATCATCACCATCCCCGGCAAGGAGGCCAGTATTTTCATCGGTGACCACATCCCCGTGCAGACAGAAAAGCATGACAGCAGCGGCAGCTATACGGCAACGGAATATCTTGATGCCGGCATCAAGCTGCAATATGCGCCTATCATCAGTGAGGATGGTAAAATGGTTACTGCTAGTGTCCACACTGAGGTGAGCACGCCTGTGCTTATCAGTGAGCTGAAAAATTACCGCATCACCAGTCGTACCGCTGACACCAACGTGCGCATGTACAGCGGTGAAACGCTGGTGATTGGCGGATTGATAAGCGAGGAACAGCAGCGTACTATGCAGAAGGTGCCCTTTTTGAGCAAGATTCCCATTTTGGGCGAGCTTTTTAAAAACCGTTCGCGTTCACACAGCAAGACGGAGGTTTTGCTGCTTTTAACGCCGCACATTACGGAAGCAGGCGCTTCACCGGCGATTTATAACGAGGGGCTGATGAAGGAGGAAGGAAAGTAACAACCAAATACGTCGGATGCTTACAACCTGGTTTCGCCGTAATCTGTATTTTGTCAACCACCATTCCTCAAAAAGAGCGAGTAAACTCCATGTCGCTCTCACATGGAGTTAAGCCGGTAGACAGTAACTCCAGACGCTAGCAGAAAAGAGTATATCCGTAACCAGAAATTCCACAAAAAAATAAGTGATTGAGGCAATTTGTTTACCCGCTAATGTTGATCAAGAGCCGAAAAAGACCGCCGCCGGCGGTCTTTTTTTCATGTAGGGACTTTTAACGGTTGACTGTTTGACGCTTACGAAAGGACTTAATTATACAAATCAGCCAGCGTCACAAGCGTCACTTCGCCACGCTGCGCTGCTTGCAACAAGCCCTCAGTGAAACCGCCTTTAGAAAAAATATAAAAATAATACTTTGTTCCCTTGCCAAAAACTCTTGCGTAATCGCGTAAAAGCTCCAGCTCATCTAAACCGATTTTCTCATTACGATATTTACAAGAACCGATAATATAAGCATCCGGTGTAATTCCTGTTGCGACAATATCAATCTGCACCTGCTTCTTCTTTTGCGCATCCGTCCCCCACCATTGCCCGATATCAACAAACTCAATAGGCAAGCTCTTCGCATAA
>OOBW01001018.1_pt1 | contig 14691 bp, 19 predicted proteins | sample 1671701 | NCBI WGS metagenome assembly OOBW01 (sample SAMN06348183, study PRJEB24527) | human gut metagenome | biome: human gut; feature: ankylosing spondylitis patient; material: feces | host: Homo sapiens | place: China | collected 2015-10 | reverse complement strand
TGCCGTTCCATCGCTTACCCTATCCCAAATCTTGATGTAGAATTGCCGTTCCACAACCTCGCCGGAAAGAGCAAAGGCGCCCATTTCCACGATTTCCTGCTTCAGCAGTTCCTTTTGCTTCACATCGGAAGAAGAAGTGAGTGTGGCAGATAGCTCCGACAACAGCGGAGAAATATCTACCGGGCGGGATACAGCAAGAAGCTGAAACGGGTACTGTGCGCTGGACAGGCTCACCGTAAGCTGCTTGGCAATCAGCCGCTTTTCGTTTTTGCTGAACAGTTCTGTGCTGATCGGGTAGATCTTCAGATACGCCAGAGCCAGATTGTCACGGGTATAGAGGAAGTTCCCCCGAATATCTTTCACATTCACAAACTCATTGGCGGTGATCTGGGCCAGTTCTTCCTTGTCCTTGTTCTTCGATTTTTTGTGTTTGGCCGACAACTTCAGAAAAATCAGCGTCCCACCGCCCAGCAGCGCACAGACGCAGATCATAATAATCGGCAAAAGCAATTTATCGACCTCGCTTTCTTTGCCATAAAAATAGGCCCTGCTTTTCAGCAGAGCCGTGTCGTATAGTTCCAAATCTTCTTCATCTTCGCTTTCTTCGCCGTACCCAAAATCCAACTCGTCCGATTCAAAAGAAAAGCTGTGGTCTGAGATGCAGTCCAGGGCATCGCTGGCGTCCAGCTCGTCAAAATGCTCTCGGAAGAAAGCCAAATCCTCCTCGTCAGCGCGCACGGTTTCGCCATCTCCATAGAGATAGGTCTGAATTTTCGCTTCGATGGTATCCCCCAGGGGCCATTCGGCAAGAACCTCAGAGATTTCATCACAGTCCAGCAGTTCATCCAGCCCATCAGGGCTACCGGGGACAAAATGCTCCGTCATCAGAGAGTGGGAGGCATCCAGAGTCACCACCGAAAACATTTTGCTCATCGGCTTGCCTCCATATCCTCTCCGGCTCCGGTGTCCATGTCCCATCCCTTGCCGAACATGAGGTTCATAAACTTTTTCATGTCGGCGGCGGACCGTACTTCAAAGGATACCGCTGCGGGGACCGGCTGCGGAAAATACTCCTGATACATGGCAATCTGTTCATCGGTCAAAGAAACGCCCCGTCCTTCCGGGGTATCGCAATAGAGGAAAAAAGTTCCGTGAAGGATATCCGGCCCGTACTGTCGGTTCTCCGGCAGACCTGTCAGTTTCCCGGACGCATTGCAGCAGAGAACCGTTTCGCAGGGCAGAGGAATACACTCAATGTCCCCGCCCACAAGTTCCTGCCGGTGTTCCAGAGAATCCTCCAGCATGGTCGTATAAGGCGCCCGCCCAGGTTCAAACACCATAATCCGAATCATTCTGTTGTCGTTCATATCCACTCTCCTTTTCTTTACGGATTGCCCGGTGCGATATGCCAATCATCATAGAGGGGGCCGCTGATCGTTACATCATCGGTGAGATTCATGGCAAGCATCCCCGCAGGCGTCCAAATATCCATCACATGAGTATTGACTGTGTAGCTCCCGTCCGGGAACCAAACCGGCGAAAAATGCACCCGCTGGTTATAGGTGCTGTAAATGTTTTTGGCAAACTGGAACCGCGCCGTTGTTCCGCTGGTGAGCCGCTCCAACAGCCGCCAGTAGGTTCCATAGCCAAACTCCGGGAAGTAGGATACGGCTGTCTGCCCGTAGGTATAGTGCGATAGCGGGGCAGAGGTGCTGACGGTTGCCGTTACAGTGTTTGTTACGCCATAGCCTGATTTCATCAAATCGCCCGAAGCGGTGGGAACCTTTTCGTCCGGCTCGATTCGGGTGGTGGCGGTCATGCTGGCCGAGTAATTGTCCCGGAAGTAATCATACCATCCATCGTCTACCCAATATCCTGTGTTTTTCCCTGTGCTGTGCCACACCCAATAGGGGTGCCATTTCGCCCACCAGACACTCCATGCTGCATAGGTCTTGGTTTCTCGGCTGGGAATGCTGCTGGCCGACCAGCTTCCCATTGTATCGGTGGCTTTCGGATCGGGCGGGTCGTTGCCGGAGAGATCTACCACCTTTGCGTGAATGGTGCTTTGGCTTAACGAACCTTTGTTAGTGCTGACATAGATGGTAATATCCTGCGGCTCCGACGGTGTATGCCACTTTACCCAGGCAATCTGACTATCTCCCGATGGAATCACAATATTGTTCATCCGGTAGGTGCTGCCGTTGATACTAAAGGATACCGTAGCAGGGCTATCAGGATTGATCTCCGATCCCGCATAAAGCGTTACCGGCGTGATGACATCTGTATCCACACGATACTCGTAGTCATAGTCGGTTGGCTCCGGCTGTTCGGGCGGGTCGGTAAACCATACAATACCCATACCCAGATAGGTGATAATAGTATCGTTGGAACAGGTCTTATTGGTAGCCCCTGTATAGGCCGGAAATCCCATATCCGCATATTCCAGGAACATAGCCAGCGGCAGGTTTTTATGGGTCAAACTCGTCATTGTCTTACGCAAGGACCCGCCTGCCTGATTATCATAGAGCGCGGCTTCATGGGCAGTCATGGCCATCATAATTCCGTTGTGCTTAAAATAGGCGATTGGCTCCAAAAACAGCTTGTACTGTCCGCCAATCAGTTCCTCGTATGCGATTCCGGTCTGCTGCGCCACCAGTTTTACCGCATACTCGGAGCAGAAGTATTTCTTGATTGCTTCAATGCTGGCATTCTGGCTGCCACTGCTGACGATCCTCGGCATAGGGGTTGCGGGGGTGTAGTAGTCGTAATTCCCCGTGGTAGGAGAAATACTTGCCCCATTTGCATATTGAATTTTACTGACTTTCCCAAAATGAATCTTGATAGATGGAGTTTTATTAGTCAGATCAAAAGAGGACGACACAGGCTGACCGGATTCTGCATCAACCACAGTAATTCGTACACCATCCATACCAGGGTTCCAGGAGTTCTGCGAGGTTCCTTGCCCCATATCGCCGCCACCGCCATCCACGTTTCCGCTTCCTCCGGTTTCTGCCAGGGCGCTCATAGGACAGATACCCAACAGCAGCACAAATGTGAGCAGTATCACAAATATCCGCTTCAAAAACGCACCTCCAATCAAATTAGTTGAGAACAAAAAAAGAGTACGGTATCGCTACCGTACTCTCCGGGCTTGTTATCAGCCCATGTTGCCGACCTGTTTATTTATATCTCCATCAGAGTCAATGTTGTGCTGGACGGAGCCGCCGCCCTCGTCGGTGATCCAGCCAAAGCCCTCCAGATAGATGGAACCGCCCTGTGTGTCGCCGGTCTGGGGTTGGTTGCTGTCCGGCTCATGCACAATCGGCTCATCCTTTTCGCTGGCCGCCTGCTGTTCCTCCTGAGAAGGCGCCGGGGGCGGAGTGGTTTCGGGTTTCTTTTCACTGTCGGTCAGGTTAACGTCTACCTGATCTTCTTCCTCCACATTCAAAACAGCATCGGTCTGGTTCTGGCTGTCAGTCGCTTCGGGTTTAGAGGTGTCCGGCACCACTACCAGCGGTTCGCTGGAGCTGCTGTCCGGGGTATTGCTGCTATCCACATCCTCGGCAGATACATCCGAGGGGGTGGATGCCGGATCAACGGTTGTGGTCTGCCCGCCCTTGCCCAGCAGCACTGCGGCAATCACAATTACCACAACGGCGGCTGCGCCAAGAACGGCCAACAGCTTCTTGTTTTTTGCACTCATTTGAAAACCTCCTTGTACGGTGATTTTATATTAAAATTATGGTGATATTTCTCGCCATCATTATACCATTTGCACAAATACGGCGTCCAGGTGTGATTCCTGCCAAATATTTTTTTGCGCTATGGAAAAGCGGCAGGGCGAAATACACAAAATTAAAACCTGGGAACATATTTGGCGTTGAGTTTCATGGTGATCTGCATGGGGGGCAGATGCCCGAACCCAAAGGAAAGCGGCACATCAACAGTGATTGTCCCTGTGACATTGAGCTGCGTAATGCCATCCGGCACAGACGGGGCCAGCGGAGCATTTTCTACATCCAGGTGCAGGTCGTACAGTCGATACTCCAAATTCTCGCCGCTGTACTTTACATACTGCCCGCCCTCGTATTCAATGCCCAAAACATCTTGCAGGCGGGCGTATACATTGCCGCTGGTAACATTCTGTGACCAGGACGAACCGGCAAGTTGATAGCCACCGGAGTAACCCTCACGCAAACCGGCATAGGCTTCATCCCAATTCTCGGTGGCCACATCTACAATGGCGGACTGGACAGAATCACGCACCCCCTGCGCAACGATCATCAAGCGCATATACTCAAAGGTCACACAGGCCAGAATCAGGCAGCAGAGGACAACGGCCAAAATCATCGGTACGCCTTGCCCGGATTTGTTTTTCAGGACTTCTTGAATTTTCTTCACTTCCAATACACCTCCGAAGTCCCGCTGGCCTTTGCCGTCAGAGTGACAGGAAAGGATGCAAACTCACCGAACAGCCCAATATTGACGGTGGTTGTGAGGGTCACTTCCACCTCGTTGCCGAGCTGGATTTTTCCGGTGTCGCTCCATGAGATATTGGGGTCGAGTCCGGTTTGCTCCCGCAAATCCGCTGCTTTTGCGTTTGTGGCAGAGCCAACCTGCCCATTGATTTCTGCTGTCCGAACTAATTCGTCTGCAAAGACATCAAGGTTCTGCTTTGCCACGAATACCGGTGCAATGCGGACCACCAAAGCCAGAACCAGGACACACACATCCACAAAGCCCTCGCCCCGTTTGTCCTTCAGAAGTCGTTTCACGGTTTCTCCACCTCCTTTAGAACAGTTCGCCAAAGGCTTCCAACACCACATAGCCCAGGACACCCAGATACATCAGCAGGAAACAGCCCAGCAGCATAAAGGAATACTTACGCATTTTTCCCGGCTGCTTCATGGCTTCCAGTTTCAGTTTTTGAAGTTCCAACTGCTTAAAGGTCATAGAAAGCATCTGGAAATACATGATACCGTTGTCACCGCGCTTGACCGAGATCAAGCCGCGCACCACATGGTACTTCCAATCCGGCTCTCCATGCGGGTGAGTGCGTTTTCCTCGTTGCCGGATGCCATATCCGCAATCGTGATTTCCAGTTCCCGCTTCATGGCATGACCAGCGTTTCTCTGGTAGGATTTCAGGATGTTCAGCACATCACGGGATGCCCTGAGTTCCTGTTCAATGGTGTTTACAAATCTGGGCAGCTCGGCTTCGATTTCTTCCCGGCGCTGTTGAACGATCTCGTCCGCTCGTTTCTGCTCTTTGAAGTAAACTGCCACCGCCAGAAACACAATGACCGGCGCAAGGATCGGGAAAATCAGAAGGGCCGGAATTATCAGCAGAGCAATCAGACCAGCCTTTACCCAGGCCGCCGCAATATAGGTTTCCGGGGACATTTTAATTTCGGCGGATTTCAACTGTGCCTCCAGCTTCTTCCGCTTATAGCCGTCCAGATGTACCAGCGGAGAGAGCCGTGCGGCCATATCGAACAGGACAGCATTGATGCTGCCTTTCTGTGACTTTCCACGGCTCGTCACGGTCAGAACCGCCTTTGTGCTTGCGGAAGTCGGCAGCCGGAGCAGTCCGGCCAACAAAAAGAACGCTCCCAGGCCAAAGAGCGTCCCAAAGCATAGCAAAATGAGATACAAAACTCGCGTCACCTCAATTCTTTGTAATAGAGCCGTTTGGGGCCGGTGTTGCGGCTGTCGGCTCTGGGGCGCCCCGGCACATTCCAGTTCCCGCCGCCTCGCAGTCCCGGCGCACATTGCCAGCCGGAAGCTCGCAGGCTGGCTCCGTTTTCGGTTGCCAGGGTGTAGGTGATGATTTTCTGATAGCCCATCAGTTTCGCAATCCGGGCGCACCGGCTGTAAAGGAAGCTGCACCCGTTGGCAATACCATCGGTGCAAAGCCGGGTCACTTCCGCTGTTTTCCCATCATCCAGTCGGCGGGCAACGGGGCGCCCAACAATCGCAACTCCATGAACGGCGTCCAAATCATCTACGACAGCTACACAGAATTTACAGCCGCGCACCTGCCCACTGTGCCGGTGATGCGCCAGAACAAACGCATTGGCATCCCGCAGGGAGATCGGTAGCACTCTCGATGGTATCACCTCCTGACGAGATCAACGCTTGTATTCTACGGGCTTGGTGAGCCGGATCACCGCCGCAAACGAGATCAGCAGCACCAGCAGACACACCGCCAGAATCCCTTTGCCAAAGCCCGTATTTACAAGCACATCGTACCAGTCTTTATTCAGGAAGTATAACAATGGGATGTTGCCAATGAGCAGGAACGCCATTGTGATAAATTCCTTGAAAGGCTCATAAAGCAGGTAGTCCAGTTCCGCCGCAACAATCCGCATATCCGAGAGTTTCCCGATGATCGGGGTGAGCGTGCTTTTCAGGCTCTTATCGTCCTGACAGGCGATAGCGGCATCCACCCATTCCCGAAACACATAGTTGTCCAGTTTGGGCTTCATGTTGGAGAGTGCCTGTTTCACATCGGCGCTTATCATATTGGTTTCGGCCAAGAAGCCCCGGAACACATCTGCCACAGGCGGGTTCAGGTAATGAATGTTTTCTTCCACAGCGGTTATCATGCTCTCGCTGCGCAGATAGGAACTTGTGATGATAGACAGTCCGGTTTCAATCTCGTTGTTCATCAGCTTTTTATAGCTGTGAGAGGTGAACAGGACATACCAGAACGGGAGCAAGCCCATCCCGGCCGCCAAAACCGGCAGCATAAAGTAGTTCTGAATCACAATACAGATCACAGCACCCATTGCCGCCAGGAACAGAGAGAAAGCACAAATGGCGGCAAACTTCCCACCCTTTCCGGTGAGAATCAACATCTCCCGTGCTTCCAGCACGGTTTTACGGATGCCCTTCGGCTCTTTGGGGTGGTTGACCTGCTGGATTCGCTTGGAAATCGGCTGTTGCCGCCCAGAAAGCGGCTTGGTCAGTTCCTCCGCAAATGTAAAGGGGGTCATGCCCAGAATCAAGAAGATGCCGGTCAGCATCCCGACAAAGGCCAGCAAAATCAATACAATCACGCAGTTTCCTCCTTTCCAGTATCCAGTTTTACACCGCCACCAGCGATACGCTCCAGCAGACGGGGCGGCATACCGTTTTCCAAAAGCCGCTTTTGCAGGCTGGCCGAGATCGTGGATACCTTTTGAAACTCGCCATGCACCTTTACCTTGCCATCTTGGATAGAGGTTTCCGACACATGATAGCGGTAGAGGGTGTGGAGCTGCCGGGTGCCGTCCTCCAGAATCTCACATTCAGTGATCTCCATGACGCGGCGGCTGTTGTCCTCTAGCTTCTTCACAAACAGAACGATAGGAAACGCTTCTGTCACCAGGTTATACAGGGTCTTATCGCCCATGTCGTATTTCTGGGTACACAGCGTCACCATGCGGTAATAGGTTGCTTTGCAGCTATTGGCATGGGTGGTGGTGATAACTGCGTGGCCGGTGCGGGCCGCCTCCTGTGCGGCGAAAGCCTCGGCCGATTTCATCTCACCGACACACACAATGTCCGGGTTACAGGTCAGGGCAAACTCCAAAAGGCGCTCCTGATCGTAGTTCTGCTTGGGATCGTCAGAAAAACGGGTAACGGTATGGACTACATTGTTGATGACATTTCCTTCGGCGTCCTCTTTCACAAGGTCAAATTCGCGGCACCCATTTTCAATGGTGAAGATTCTCTTTTCGTTGGGAATGGTGGAGAGAATCCAGCTCATCAGCGTGGTTTTACCGCTGCCGGTGGAACCAGTCACACAGATGGACAAACCGAACCGGAGAACTTCGGCCAGAAAGTCCAGCATTTCGGCGGTGGCTGTCCCGTAGCCAATGAAATCATCACGGCTCAACTTCTTGGGATTCACGATACGAATGGATGCAGCCACACCTTTTTCTTTGTCCGTGAGCGGATTGCCCAGAACCGTGATACGGATTTTATTGGAGAGATGGCCCACCACACCCGGCTGACTGTTATCCAGAATCATGCCGGACTTATGAAGGAGTCTGCGAATTACATCAACAGCGTGCTGTGGGGTCTGGAACCGATCTTTGGTGGGAACCACACGCCCGTCCGCATAAGTGATTTTCACATCTTTCCACGAATTGATGTTAATTTCCTCCACATCATTTGCGAAAAGATAGGGCGTCAAGAAGGAGAACTCAGCCATTTCCGTATAGAGTTTGTCGATCAGTTCCTCATGGCTCATGCCCTCAACGCCCAGACTGTAATCGTTGAGATACTTTGCGATGTATGCGGTGATCTGCTGGTGCTGTTCCTCCGGGTTGTCGGTAATCAGGGTCGAATACTTGCTGGCAAGATATTCCTGAATCTCCGCCAGCACTTCGGGAAATGTCCGCTTGTTCCTGCTGGTATTGAAGAACAGGTCAATATTACTTGCCATCTCCGAACACCTCCCCGGCAATAGCGGCAATGACCGGCTCATAGGTCTTGGCCTCTTTACCGGAAAGCGGTTCCAGCAGTTTCAGCGTCGCCGCCTGTTCCTCCAACGAAGGAAGATACGGCAGCCGGTATTTCACACCGCCAAAGGAGTTCTCGTATTCGCTGCCACCCTGATAAGGGCGCGTGTTGGACAGCACCTTGATGTGCTGTTCCGGTTTGAACTTTCTGTCAGCAACCAGCGACAGATAGGACGAGAAGTAGGAGATGGCCTTCAGGTCACAGCTGCACACCCGCAGCACATCATCCGCCACCTCCAGTGCGGTGGTCGCCAGCACATTGCCGGTCAAAAGGCTGGTGCAGTCCACAATCACATAGTCTGCGATGTGCCGCAGCAGAACCAGCATATCCACCGCCTTTTCCTTGCTGTACTCCGCATGGGTAAAGACATTTTCACCGGCCTTGTAGCCCAGAAAGCTGATATAGGGGTTTTTCTCACAGGGAACACAGGTCTTGAGAACCTGTTCCTGCGTCATTCCGGGAGCCGCCAGCAGTTCGCCCACGGACACATCCGGCAGTTTCTTCTCGCTGACCACAGCCGGAAGCGTGGGCGCCGTCACATCGGTAAACACCAGCACCACATTTTTCTTCCGCTTGGACAATTCCAGGGCCAGTTTGACCGCAGTTACGGTTTTCCCGCCCCCAGGGCTGCCCCACACAGCAAGCATCTGTTTCTGCTTATTCGCCATCGGTATTCTCAACCTCCTGTTCCTCTGCGGGTTCATTGCCGGCCGCATTATCACCGGTGTTGTCGGCCACATTGTTATCATCGGATACCTCACCCTGTTCGCCATCCTGAGCTGCGGTATCTTCCTCCGGCTCCACAAAGAACTGATCCTGAGCTGCCAGGAACTTTTCGGCGTTCTCACGGGTTCCACGGTACACAAACGCCAGGTGCAGACTGTTGGATTCCTCCAAATGCGCAAGGAGTTGTGCCTGTTCGGTATTTACCAGCAGGGTAATGGTGGACGGGAGCGATTCTTCGGGATTTTCTTCCTCGTCATCCTGGGGCGCCTGATATTCCTTGTCGGCGCCGGAACTCTGTGTTGCGGCCAGGACCTCTACATACTTGAGTTCCGGGGGCTGGGTGGTTTCTCCTGTGTCCTTATCGGTTGCAAAGAGCATGATGATGTCACCAGCTTCCACCTTGCCGGAACCACCTTTGGCAAAGGTGGGAATGGTAACGGAGATCGCCACTTTGGAACCGTCCAGCTTGGTCAGGTACTCGTACTGAGTCAGTGGTTCAGAAGAAAGCCAGCCGGTGTTTACATCTGTGTTTTTGCGAAGTTCTACATCGGTATATCGGCCTACTACCTCGTCAAGTGATGTGGCAATGGCGTCAGACATACCGGACGCGCCTCTGGTGTAGACCTCAACCATATCCGCCGTGATATAGGTGCCACGGGGAATCACCTCGGCTTTCACCCGTACCGCTTCGGTCTGGGCCTTCAAACCCGCATTGAAAAGGGGCGTGATGCCAAAGCAAACCAGGACGGCCAGCAGGATACAAACCGCACCGATAATCGTCCGGTTTCTGAAAATATTCTTGTTCAAGTTGATACCTCCATTTGTTCAGATTACAGCGGCCGCAGCCGCCAGCCAATAAGCAGTTACGCCGCCAATGCAGAAGAACGGGGCAAGTGGCAGCCGGATGGAAGAAAAGTCCTGTCTGCGTACTCCAAACAGCATTACTCCTGTAAGCACGGCCAGAATCAGAGATAAAATGCTGTGCAGCAAACCAGGCCACACTCCCAGAACAAAGCCGCAAGCCCCCATCAGCTTAATGTCCCCACCGCCAATGGCAAGGGTTTTCCCATGTGTCAGTAATGCAGCCAACAGGTACGGACCTCCCGTAACAAGAAGCCCCGCCACAGAAGCGGCGGGGCGCAGCTCTATCAAGCCACAAACTAAAATCATGGCCGGAATCAGATTGGGAATCTCTCGTTCTTTCATATCCCAGAGCGCAGCACAAGCCAACAGCAGGCCAAATACCACGCCTTTTACAATCAGAGGATTCATGGCTCCATATCACCGACCCACTCCAGATCCGGGTTGTCCAGTATCTCGCTATGCAAATCATAGAAATACCGCAGTTCCGCAGGCGGCTCACCATTGACGTCAAACTCATGGCGGCGAAGTTCATTTAACCGTTTTCCCGCTGCTTGCTTTGCCGTGCTTTGGATTCTGTCTATATCCAGATAGGAGTAATCAACTCCCATCCATTCCGTGTAGAGAGCCGCCAAAGGCTGCGGATAAGACAACAGAGCGTCCGTTTCCCACTCGTCCAACCCTTCCTCCAGATGGCAGAGGAAATCTTCTTTAATGATCTTCTCGTAGGCATGGTCAAGAATTTCTTTAGGCGGCAGGGCGGCGAGTTCTTCCATACGGGCATCAAACTCGGCTTTGGCCCGTTCATAGAGCAGATCGCCCCGATACTCGGCACCTTTGTCCTGAAGGAAGTAGTACACCACTTCGCTGATATTGTTCGGATTCATGCAGCGATCCGGGACGGGGGTATTACGGAATAACCATGCCGATTCCAATACATTTTCCATCGCAAGCAGCATATCCCGCTGAATATCGCACAGCGGTATATTTTCCAGCTCTTCTCGGATTGCGAGCATGGTCTGAAGCTGCTCAAAATACGGATCACCGGAAGAAAGTTCCTCCGGCGGTCGGGCAAAGCGATGGATTTCCATTTCCAGCTTTTCTTTTAATGCGTCAGTTTCCAGCATGAATCACCTCCATCACATGATTTGTCGATAGAATACGGCGGTCATTGCGACCGCCATGCCGATAAAAATGGGCCACGGGTTCCAATTTTTCTGAAACATCTTATTCTCCACATTCCAATGCCTTCTGTGCGGCAAGGATTTGTTTCCCAATGGCGTAGATTACAGGAACCGTCACGGAATTACCGGCTTGCCGGTATAGCTGATTGTCGCTGTTAACTGCCCGTGCCTTATCAAACATCTCGTCCGTAAAGCCTTGCAGTCGCCAGCACTCACGGGGCGTCAGCCTGCGGATCAGGCCGCACCCGGCAAAAGCTGTGCCTTGATTACAAGAGGTTTCCAGCGTCGTGGCAAGGTCTTTGCCGACCCGTCCGCGCCGCGTCTTGCTCTCCGGGAAAGAAAGGTTGATACTGTCGCCGCAGCGGGCAATATCATATCCTTTCTTTGTCGCTTCTCGAATCTGCATCCCGTAGGGACACTCATCGCAGTCTTGAAATAGCACTCCATGCCGATCCTGCGCCGTAACGGTGAAAGACGGCTCCCCGCAGTTCTTGATTCTCCGTCCGTTTTGCCGTTTTTCTTCCCGATCTGGGGTCACGACAGCACGGCAGCCATAGAACACCCCGGAACTGCCGCCCCAATTACTGATGGTGCGGTTATAGGCGGAGAGGATGCAGCGGGCTTCTCTGGTGAGTTTCGCCTTCCCGGTGCAAATGTCCACAAAGGACAGAACCGCATCCTTGTCCATCCCTGTGGGAGAGATCAGAACACCGGAATTGTCCCCGCCACGGTTGGTAATGCCGCTGTTATACTTGGCCTTGATGCAGCGGGCGTGATCGGTCAGCTTGGGATTACCATTGCAAAGGTCAACGAAATACAGGCCGGTCTTTCCTCCCCAGCCACCAGACTGTGCAGCCATTGTTACGCTGATGCCTGCCGGGTCATAGACGCGCTGCCCCTGCATACCACCTATGAGTTGGATAAGAGCTTTGCCACTGCCTGCGGGGACAGGAAATATTTTGGGTCCGCGTCCGGCTCCAGGATGTCGGCAAGCGACAATGAACACTCGCTCTCGATTTTGAGGGGGGCCGAAATACTTTGTATTGAGCAGTCCGTATTCGATATGGTAGCCGAGTGAGGCCAGCGTATCGAGAACGGTCGCAAAGTCCCATCCTCCATGAATGGATAGGAGATTCTTAACATTTTCAAGGACAATCCATGTGGGTCGATTTTCAGGACTTTGGCCTTTGACGAGTTGAGCAAGTGTAAAAAAGAGTCCACTTCTTGCTCCGTCAAGCCCTCGCTGGCGGCCAGCGACCGAAATATCCTGACACGGGAATCCTCCTGCCCACAGGTCTGCTCTGGGGAGATCTGCGGGGGCGACTTTTGTGATGTCGGCTGCATACCATTCATCCTCCTTTACATCGTGAATGGCTCTGTAACTGCGGTCGGCATACTTATCAATCTCACAATGCCCCACACAGCGCATCCCGCATAGCTCAAAGCCCTTGCGGAAACCGCCGATGCCTGCGAAGAAATCCAGAAATGTCATCTGCTCCATCGGCAGCCTCACAGTTCTGCCGTCATATCCTCGTCAAGCTCATCTTGCTCGATTTCATTCATGTGGTTGGTTTCTTCCTGTTCGTCCTCAAGCTCCATCAGCTTCACAAAGACGGCGTTAACAACGCACGGATCAATCTCCGTGACATATCGGGTGGTCGGGTCTACCTGATGTGCCTCCCTCGGCTCTCTTGTGTCAGGGAAGTCCGTTTTGCCCGCTCGGTCAAGCACGGCCTGATCGAACCGTGCGTCCCAATCGGAAAACTGGATAGTACGGGACAGCACATACATCGCCCGTTCTGTTCCATAACAGCGCACCAATTCTTCGATAAAGGCGTCCAGTTCACGGGTATTGAAGGCAGTCATGGCCTTATCCTGAATGAAGTTGCGGCAGGACATATTGATGTTGTAGCTGTCACACCAGAGAGCCGCTTCATCCTTTCGGGCGGCTTCCTCCAGCGAGGGGTAGTAGACCGGAATGGTTGCGTACATTATTCAAGCCCCCATTCATCCCCGTAACGATACGGGTAGATTTTCTGTCCGCGTAAAAAGCGAATCAGGTTTTGCACCTGATCTACCACGGACAAATTGCTCTGGTCTTTGGTAGTCATCATCACAGAGCCAAAGATACCGGCCAGGGCCAGGATAACGGTGGTTGTCACATTCCCGGTAAAGAGCCAGGCCAGCGCCGCTATGCCGCCCATCACCAGGGACCCCACAATGGATTGAAAAAGCTGTTTTTTCCCAAAGCCAGTAAACAGTTCGGCCTCCGGCTTCACGCCCAGAGGGATGTAGAGTTTCAAATCTTCGTCCATTTGCACCTCCTGTCAGGAATAGTAGTACAGAATCAGATCTTTGATTTGCCAGATGGATTCTGCGATGATGTAGAAGATCACTGTGTTACGGGCGCGCTTTTTATACTGCGCCGCCTGTTCCTCGGCTGCGGTCAAGCGCACCAGGCAGTAGACGAAACGGGCTACCGCACCAACGCGCACAAGCAGGATGATGGCATTTGAAATATCGTCCATTGTCACCATCAGCCATCACCTCACTTTCCCATGCCCTTGACCATCTGCACCAGCCGTACAGAATGGTATGCGTTGTTGACAATGGCGCCGCCGCCACCGCCACCGGTCGTAATGAGGAAGTCCTGAAGGAACTTCGGTGTCCGCACCGCAAGAATCATACAGGCCACGCCCCAGAAAATGTGCATATTCATCATCAGGCCAACCCCCAATTTCGCAAGAGAAACCTGAATTACCACAGAGAGCGCAGACTGGAAGAACTTACTCATGTAGGGCTTGAACACGCCTTTGTCATTGTCAATCAGACCTACGCAGGCCAACGGAATACCTACTCGCAAAATCAGGATTTCAAGCCCGCGCATCAGGAATTGGAAATATAAGATGAAATAGACGATGACAAATACCAAGCCAAAGATGGCTGTCACAAGCCCCATTGATGAAATGCCGGATACCCAGCCCGCCCAATCGTAAGCGGTGGCAAGGCCGATGGCCTCCAGCATTTTATTGCTCATTTCTTCTACAATCGTGGCAAGCCAGTCATACATGGTGGGAAAGCAGATTGCCACAGCCATAGCCTTGAAAAAGTTTGTGAGAATGGCAATAGGCTCCTCGTCGGCGTCCCCGTCTGACCACAGAACATAGGTTTCAAAGCCTTTTTTCAGGAACTTCAGCACAATCAGGGATACGCCAAAGCCGAATACAATGTCGAACAAGGACTGAAACAAATCGACCCCGGCCAAGGTGGACATATACTGCTCTGCGTACAGGGTAAGAGGGATAATCCCTTCCATCAGCCCATCAATATAGGCGATTGCTCCATTCAGCAGGGCCACGATCAGCAGCACTAAGATATATTCCAATCAGCAACCACCTCCTTTCTGGGGG
>OOBW01001017.1_pt1 | contig 14692 bp, 13 predicted proteins | sample 1671701 | NCBI WGS metagenome assembly OOBW01 (sample SAMN06348183, study PRJEB24527) | human gut metagenome | biome: human gut; feature: ankylosing spondylitis patient; material: feces | host: Homo sapiens | place: China | collected 2015-10 | reverse complement strand
GTTGCGCTTCATGGCGTATTCCAGGGCGTTGGACTGGGCGTTCATCCGGTAGAGCACCGCCGTGTCCCGGGAGTTCCGGCCCCGGTTCAGCCCCGCCAGGATGCCGCCCACCACGTAGTTGGCCTCGTCGCTTTCGTTGTAGGTGGTCTTGATGGTGACGGGGTCGCCGCTGCCGTTGTCGGTCCAGAGGGTCTTGCCCTTGCGGCCGGTGTTGTTCTTGATAACGGCGTTGGCGGCGTCCAGGATATTCTGGGTGGAGCGGTAGTTCTGCTCCAGGCGAATGGTGCGGGCGGCGGGATACTGCTGTTCAAAGTTCAGGATGTTTTCGATGTTGGCACCCCGGAAGCGGTAGATGGACTGGTCGTCATCGCCCACCACGCAGAGGTTCTTCCGCCCGCCCGCCAAGAGGCTTGTGAGCAGGTACTGCATATGGTTGGTGTCCTGGTACTCGTCCACCAGCACGTAGCGGAACTTGTTCTGATAGTATGCCAGCACCTCTTTCTCCTGCCGCAGGAGGGTCACGGTGTGGTAGATGATGTCGTCAAAGTCCAGCGCGTTGGCCGCCCGGAGCTTTTTGGCGTAGGCGGCGTAGACCTTGGCGATGCGGCTCATCTTCCAGTCGTTCTCATGGGCGTGCTTGGCGGCAAACTCCTCCGGGCTCTGGTACTCGTCCTTGGCGTGGCTGATGACGGAGAGGACGCTGCGGGGCTGGAAGGCCTTCTCATCCAGGTTCAGCTCCTTGAGGATGTCCCGGATGACCCGCTTGGAGTCGTCGGTATCGTAGATCGTAAAGTCCTTGTCGAAGCCGATGCGGTCGATGTCCCGCCGGAGGATGCGCACGCAGGCGGAGTGGAATGTGGAGGCCCAGATGTCCTCCGCCGCCGGACCCAGCCGGGCCGCCAGACGCTCCTTCAGCTCCCCCGCCGCCTTATTGGTAAAGGTGATGGCCAGGATCTCCCAGGGCCGGGGCACGTCCACAGCGCAAAGGCGCACCGCCCGCCGCCGTGCCTCCTCATCCAGCTGCTCCGGGAGGTTTTCCAAAAAGCGGAGGTCCTCCTCCGTGGCCCAGTCGGGCACCTCATCGCTGTCGCTGCCACGGCCGTAGGTCAAAAGGTTGTACACCCGCTGGATCAGCACCGTGGTCTTGCCGCTGCCAGCCCCCGCCAGCAGCAGCAGCGGCCCCTCGGTGGTCATGGCGGCCTGGCGCTGCATGGGGTTGAGCCGCCGGAAGTCCCGGGCGATGAAGGCCCGCCGGGCGGCGATGTATCGTTCGTTGAAATCAGTCATATGTTCACCAGTCTCCCTAAAGTCTCGCTGACTATTTTACGGCAAAATCCGGGGCGGGTCAACCGCAAAACCCCGCCGGATTGCGTTTTCTCCGCCGCCGTGCTATATTGGGGAAAAAGACGGTGGATACCGTCCGCCGACATGTACGCGCAGGAGGTGTTTTCATGTACGAACTGATCCAGGCCGCCCCCCGCACCTATTACATCCAGTGCCCCGCCAAGATGGGATTGTGGGTGCCGGACGGGCAGCATGCGGTGCTCATCGACAGCGGCGGCGACAAGGACGCCGGGCGCAAGGTGCAGAAGATCCTGGAAACCCAGGGCTGGGAGCTTGCCTGCATCCTCAACACCCACGCCAACGCCGACCACAACGGCGGCAACGCCCTGCTCCAGCAGCGGCTCCACGTCCCCGCCTATGCCCCCGGCATCGACGCCGCCATCACCTCCCACCCCATTCTGGAGCCCGCCTTCCTCTACGGCGGTTATCCCCCCAAACCGCTGCGCAATAAGTTCCTCCTGGCCCAGAAAAGTGACTGCCGGCCTCTCACGGAGGAGAATCTCCCAGCGGGCCTTTCCATGCTGCCCCTCCCCGGCCACTTCTTCGATATGTGCGGCTTCCGGACCGACGACGGCGTGTGGTTCCTGGCAGACTGCCTCACCAGCGAGGCCGTGATTGAAAAGTACCACATCCAGTTCCTCTACGACGTGGCAGGGTATCTGGAGACGCTGGACAAGGTCTGCACTCTGGAGGGCCGTCTCTTCATCCCCGCCCACGCCGACGCGGCGGCGGACATCCGCCCCCTGGCGGAGGTGAACCGGGCCAAGGTCCACGAGATCCTCGGCGTGGTGCTGGAGCTGTGCCGGGAGCCGGTGAACTTTGAGGAACTGCTCCAAAAGGTCTTTGTCCGCTACCAGCTGACCATGGATTTCAGCCAGTACGTACTGGTGGGCAGCACAGTGCGCTCTTACCTCGCCTATCTGCTGGACAAGGGGGCTGTGACGGCCACTTTCTCCGAAAGCCGCCTCCTCTGGCAGGCGGTGTGACCCCCCCCTGAAAAAAGAAAGATTCCCCCGGCGGCGGAGCAGATTTGCTCCGCCGCCTTTTTTGTCACCGGACTGTCACCAAAATGAGGTTGACAAATGTCTACCAATCTGATACGTTGGACTCAGAAAAGAGGTAGACGTTTGTATACCATACAGGAGGTGACGATATGACCATCAATCTCTCGGGCAGCGAATGGAAGCTGATGAACCATCTCTGGGCCGAGTCTCCCCGCACCATCACGGAGCTGACGGCAGCGGTGCGGGAGGAGACGGGCTGGAGCAAAAACACCGTCATCACCATGCTCTCCCGGCTGGAGGCCAAGGGCGCCGTGGCCCATGAGGAGGGCGGCCGGGCCAAGCGGTACACCCCCCTGCTGCGGCGGGAGGACGCCGCCCGGGCGGAGACGGAGAACTTCCTCTCCAAGGTCTACGGCGGGAGCCTGGGCCTGATGATGAGCGCCATGGCCCAGAGCAAGGCGCTGACGGAGGAGGACATCGCGGAGCTGTCCGCCATTTTGGAACGAGCGGGAGGTGCGCAGAAATGAAGGAGATCCTTCTCACATCCTCGATTCTGATCCTGGCGCTGCTTTTGCTGCGGGTGCTGTTCCGCAGCGCCGTCCCCCGGCGGGTCCAGTACGCCCTGTGGCTTTTGGTACTGGTGCGGCTGCTGGTGCCGGTGAATCTGCCGGCAGTAAACTTTTCCCTGCTGACGGCGGCGGAGCCGGTGGGACAGGCGGTGACAGAACAGCTGGATCGCCAGGAGCTCTACATCCCAACAGACCGGGAACCGCTGACAGACCATCCGGAGGCCCCGGACCTTGCCCCCAGTGCGGCGATCTCTCCATCCGCCTCCCAGGTCTGGGTCGTTCAGGACGATGAAACAGCGGTGCAGTATCAGAAATTGACCCTGGTTGATTTGCTGCGCGATATCTGGTACGGCGGCATGGCCGTCATGGCCGTCTGGTTCCTCTTTGTGAATCTCCGCTTCCGGCGCAAGCTCTGTAAAGTCAGAGTTCCTTACATGGTGGACGGGTGCCGGTACCCGGTGTACCTGGTAGCGGAGGGGCTGCCCTCCCCCTGCCTCTTCGGGTTGTTCCGCCCCGCAATCTATCTGACCCCCGCCGCGGCCACGCCGGAGCGGCTGCGGCACGTGCTGGTCCACGAGCAGACCCACGCCCGCCACGGGGACCCCTGGTGGGCGCTGCTGCGGTGCGTGTGCCTCACGGTCTACTGGTTCGATCCCCTGGTGTGGGTGGCAGCCGCCGTCTCCCGGACGGACTGCGAGCTGGCCTGCGACGAGGGGGCCCTCCGGCAGCTGGGAGAGGTGGAGCGCATCCCCTACGGCCGGACGCTGCTGGCGCTGATCCCGGTGCAATCCCGGCCGGTAAATCCCCTCCTCTCCGCCACCACCATGGCGTCGGGCAAGCGGGCCCTCCGGGACCGGATCACCCGCATCGCCGCCAGCCGTCAGACCCGCTTCGCGGCCCTCTTCGCCGTGGCCGCCCTGGCGGCGGTAGTGTGCGCCGTCACCTTCACCGGCGGAACGGCCGCGACCAAGGCCCGGCCCCTCACGGGCGAGGAACTGGCGTATTTCAATGAGGAGTTCTTCAACAACGACACCGTGGGCTCCACCGTGGGCCTCAACATCCACAACCAGTTTCTGGGCAGCATTTATGAGCAGCCAGAGGACATCGACCTCTATGAGCTGTTCTACTGCGGCACCGGGATTTCCGAGACCATGACCGAAGCCGAGCGGCAGCTCACCGGCAGCTTCGACGAAAACGGGGAGGCCATCTGTCCCACAGATAAGCTGTCTGTGGACGCCATCAATACCGTGCTGCTGGAAAACACGGGGCTGACGCTGGAGCAGACAGCCCAAAAGGGCATGGAACAGTTCCAATACCTGCCGGAGTACGAATCCTACTACCACTCCCACGGGGACACCAACTACTTCCACAGCGTTCAGATCACCGCCGGAGAGCGGCAGGGGGACACCATGCGTCTGTACTATCCGGATCGCTACGCCCATTATGCAGACTACGACTGGCTGTGCGTCACTCTGGAGAGCCAGGAGGACGGCAGTTACCGGTTCGTGTCCAACCTGCCCGCCGAAAAGCCCGCCATCGCCACCGTGTACCCCGCGGGAGATCCTGTGCTGACCATTTCCCTGGAGGACCTGAAGCCCCTTGAACCGGAGCCGGTCCCCGTGGCCCACCGGGAGAACGACTGTGCGGAGCGGGGCTATGGCATCGGCATCACCACGGAAAACGGCGAGGAGTACTCCTTCCGGCCCTACCTCTCCACGGACGGCAATGTGTACGCCGCCCTCATCTACGATGAAGCCGCCGGCAATGGAGGCATGTTGGAATGGGATGTAGGGTGCTTTTTCACCTACCCGGCGGGTTCGGATGTGAAGCAGCTGACGCTGGAGAGCTTCTCCCTCTTCGGCTATACCGGCGTGGTGGTCTCCTATGACGACTACATCACCGGCAGCCCCGAAACCGGCGGATACATCGGTACCTACCGCGACTACTACGCCGTATCCGACGACGGTTCCCTCACCTTTTTGTTCCGGGCTTACAGCACGCAAACGCCCCAGGCCGTGGACCTGGACGGCGACGGTGCCGACGAGCTGACCGCCGCCGACAGTATCACCGCCCAGCTCTTTTTCCAGCGGGATGCGCAGATCTTTGAGGCGGACATCGCCCCGCTGCTTCAGGACGCCTGGCCGGAGGTCTCCCATCTGGAATTCAACTGGTGGGACATGAGCCGCCGATGCCTGTCCCTGTGGGCCGGTGTGCCGCTGGCGGGAGATTCGGATCGATCCGGCACCGCCTTCCGTTGGATCTACTTTGACGGGGAGAACCTGCTGGTCTACAAGGACACCACCACCTACACCGACCACGCAGCCGACGACATCGACGCCCCGGCATACGCCCTGGCGGCAGCCAAGGCCGAAACGCTGGAGGCACTGGACTGGTGGCAGACCCACACCGGCGCCACAGGCGTGGTGGACGGTGTGGAACAGCAGGTGGGCACCCAGGCAGAGTGGGACGACTGGCACATCACCAGCCTTTCCCGGATCGCGCTGGGGGAGCCCTACACCTCTCTGGGCCTGGAGGTCTACTTCTTCAGCTACGAGCTCCACTCCCCCACCCCGGAGCTGGTGGAGTCCGCCGGCGGCATGTATGTCCAGGAGGACGGCTGGGTGGGCGGCTTTTACGTGGAAAATCCCTTCGTGGTGTTCCTCAACGACGGGGACGGGGAGCCCACCCTTCTGGACGCCCAAATTCCCAGTGATGTGGGCCGGGAGATGACCTCTCCCCTCTTTGCGGCGGCCGTGGCCCAGATCGCCATGGACAACGGACTGCTCTCCCCCTCGGAGGTGGACGCCCGGACGCTCCTCAATAACTTCTGCTCCAATGGGTTCTCTTTCCTAAATACCATCGGCACCTACCCGGCGGCGGAGCGGACGGCGGTGATCGAGGCCCTGGCCTCCTTCCACAACCAGGGGCTCTTTGACGAGGAAGGGGCCCTGCGCCACACCATGCAGAATGTGGCCTGGTCCCAGCGGAGCCTGACGGAGGCGGGTGCCGGGGCCTGGCGGGAGCTGGTGGAGCGCACCGGCATCTCCCCCGGCGGCATCGGCGGGTCCTACGCGGATCTGGACGAGGCCATTTTGCAGTCCATCCTGGACCACCGCCAAAACGCCTCCGCCCACAAGGACGACTTCTACGCCGCGGCCTACGACGTGCTGGACACCCGCCGCTCCGGCAATACCTGCACGGTGTATCTCTACATTGCCTTCGGCTCCTATGACCTGACAGAGGCGGGTTATGCCCTCCAGACCAGCGGCGAGGACCCGGCGGCGCTGACCTTCGCCGCCATCAACGGCCTCTACCAGCTGACGGAGTACTGGACTCCCGGCGGCGGCGCCCACTACGAAACCGACCTTCGGACCGTGTTCCCGACAGCGGCGGCGGAGGCCGTCCTGGCCCGCACCGGCTGGAAGGACCTCTTCGCCCGGTTGGATACCGCGGCAGAGGAACAGTATCAATCTCTGCTGGAGGAGAGCGATTACCGCTCCCGGGCCGCCCAGGTGGAATTCACCGGCCGGGCGCTGGACACCACGCCCGACGAGATGACCTATGCCCAGCGGCTGGCCTGGTGCCAGGACAGCGGGCAGCAGGAGGACGGCTATCACTTCTCCGTCCAGACCTCCCAGGCAGACAACACCTATCTCCTCTACACCGGCATCTGGACCTCCGGCCCTGCGGACGCCTCCGCCCAGCCCCATCTGTACCTCCGCTTCCCCGATGGCGCCCTGGCGGACCTCCCCCTGCCCTCCGGCACCCCCGCAGACGCCCCCCGCTCGGAGGACATCCTGCTCTCCGGCGATACCCTGACCTACACCGTCACCTTCCCGGAGCCGCAGACAGATAAGAGAAGCGGCGCCCTGCTCCACCTGCAGGGGACCTACCGCTACACCGTGGACCTGAATGCCCGGACCGTCTCCCTCCGGCTGGAAAACAACTGATCCTTCCCTTTTCCTCCTGTTTCGGGTATACTGTCACCAGTACCTGAAACAGGAGGACGTTTTTTCCATGAAACAGCTCATTTATCTGGCGCTGGTGATCGTCTGCGGTGCGGCGCTGCTCAAGTGGGTCAGCAGGCGCTCCGTCCCCGCCGGCGGCACCTGGAAAACCATTACCCCGGAGGAGGCCAAGGCCCGGCTGGACTCCGGCGACGCCGTGACGCTGCTAGACGTGCGGACAGAGGCCGAGTATGAGGAGAGCCACATCCCCGGCGCCGTATGCCTGCCGGTGGAGAGCATCGGTACCCAGCCCCCGGAGTCCCTGCCGGACCCGGACGCGGAGATCCTAGTCTACTGCCGCTCCGGCCGCCGCAGCGCCCAGGCCGCTGGGAAACTGGCGAAGCTGGGATACACCCACGTCTCGGACTTTGGCGGCATTTTGAACTGGCCCTATGAAACCACCACAGACTGAACATCCCACAGCAAAAGCGCCCTGGCCAAATGGCCGGGGCGCTTTGTGTTTGTTTTTCTTCCGGGTCACTGGGTCAGCAGCACCAAGTTCCGGTCTGTGATGAAATTGGGGACGCTGTAGAGCACCACGATCTCATCGATGTCGTTTTCCGCCGCGTACTGGGATACCGGGGCCCGGTAATACCGCAGGTCCAGCAGGTGCACCTCGGAAAAGGACTGGGCCAGGAAGGGCGCCAGGGAGTCGGAATAGGAGTCCCGCACCAGCAGGATCTTCCCGCCGTCGGGGTTGTGCTCATTTTTCAGCACGCACAGCGGCTGGTTCCCTCCCAGGAAGGAGGAGTACTTGTCCTTCTTTTCCAGATAGCTCCGGTCATACAGCGCCGCCGGTTCCGGGCTGCCGGTGCGCCAGGAGGTGACGGAGATGCCGTCCTCCTCCACCCAGTACTCCATCTCGTCCGGCGTCAGCCAGTGGATGCCGGAGGTGGAGTAGAGGGTGCCATTGAAGTCGTCGCTGACCACCTGCGGCGCAAAGTCCGCCCGGTCCAGGGTGGGACGGCCCAGGGCGGAGAGTACCGCGTTGGCGCCGTAGAACGCCCCCAGGGACGTCCAGTGGTGGTCCGTCCGGTAGAAGATGGGCTCGTCGGCGTGGGCCGTCAGGGCCCCGGCGAAGTCCACCGTGGGAAGGCCCGTCTCCTCCGCCGCCCGGTCCAGGAACGCAGTCTGGTCCCAGCTCTCCGCCCCGGCGGGCAGCTTGTCCCGCCACACCTCCGCCGCGGAGGGGATGAACCCCAGATAGACGGGCACATCCGTCTTTTCCGCCAGCCGGGTGATGTAGGAGAGGTTATTGGTCACCAGCTCCTCATCCGGCGTATCCACCTTGGAGATCAGGGTGTCGCCGCAGAGGTAAACCCCGTGGAACTCCGTCTTTCCGATGAGCTGCTCCGTCCGGGCCTTCAGTCCCGTCCAGGCGTCCCGCAGGGGGAACTGGTCGGCGAAGTACTCCTCCACGGCGGCGGTGTAGCTGCCGTCCTTGAGGGATTCCCAGGAGAACTCCGGCCACTGGGCCAGCGTCCGGTTCTCCACGTCGGAGCGCTCCCGGTCCGGCAGCAGCACCTGCCAGACCATGAGCCCCCCCAGGAAGAGGCAGAACAGGGCCGTGAGAAATCGGCTGTATGCTTTTGTCATGTCTGCTCCCTCCTCTCAGAACCGGAAATACAAAAACGGATTGTAGCTGCCGTCCACCAGATAGGCGGTGCACAGCAGCAGCGACGCCAGCATCAAAACCGGCGTGGCCACTGCCCCCGCCCGCCGGGGCAGACGCTGCCAGCCCCGTCTGCCCAACGTGGTGGAGGCCAGAATCAGCGCCAGGAAGGTGACGGCGTAGCTGTGCAGGGCGTAGAGGTCCGCCGCCCGCCACAGCGGCGCACCGCCGAAGCACGCCCGCAGATAGCCGCCGCAGACGCTCAGGTCCTCCATGGCGAAGATGCCCCAGCCCACAAACACCACCAGAATCGTATAGGTGTGCTTGATCCAGCCGGGGGTCCGGGCCAGGACCGACCGGAACACGTACTTTTCCAGCACCAGCCACACGGCAAAGTAAAGGCCCCACAAGATGAAGTTCCAGCTGGCCCCGTGCCAGAAGCCGGTGCAAAACCACACGATGAAGATGTTGCGAAGCGTTTTGGCGGTGCCGCCCCGGTTGCCCCCCAGGGGGATATAGAGGTACTCCCGGAACCAGGTGGTCAGTGACATGTGCCACCGCCGCCAGAACTCCGTCACCGACGAGGCAAGATAGGGATAGTCAAAGTTCTCATTGAAGCGGAAGCCGAAGATCCTTCCCAGGCCGATGGCCATGTCCGAGTAGCCGGAGAAGTCAAAGTAGATCTGGAAGCCGAAGGCAAAGAGGCCCATCCAGCCCCCCAGCACCGTCAGCTCCCCCGCCCCCTGGGCGGCCAGGCAGTCTTCCCACAGCGCGCCGATGGCGTTGGCCAGCAGCACCTTCTTGGCAAGGCCCACACAGAACCGGCGGGCACCCAGGGCGAAGTTCTCCGAGGAATGGACCCGGCGCACCAGATCCGCCGCCACCGTCTTGTACTGCACGATGGGCCCGGCGATGAGCTGGGGGAACATGGTGACGAAGGCACCAAAGTCTACCATGTTCCGCTGGACCGGGGCGTCCTTGCGGTAGACGTCGATGGTGTAGCTCATGGTCTGGAAGGTGTAGAAGGAAATGCCGATGGGCAGCGGCACGTTCCGCAGGGGGATCGTCAGCCCCAGCAGCTGCACGCTCTCCGGGATCTGGATGCCGGTGAGCAGGTAGAGATTGTCCGCCAGGAAGGTGCCGTACTTGAAAAAGCCCAGCAGCAGCAGATTGAAGATCACCGACTGGGCCACGAACCGCCGGGCCTTTTTGTCGTTGTCCCGGTACTTCTCCACCAGGATGCCATGGGTGTAGTCGATGAGGATGGACAAAAACATGATGGTGATATAGACCGGCTCCCCCCAGCCGTAAAAGATCAGACTCACCACCAGCAGCACGGCATTGCGCCAGCGCAGGGGCGTGAGGAAATACGCCAGCAGCGTCAACGGCAGATAGCCGAACAAAAACGGGAGACTGCTGAATACCAAGGCCGTCTCTCCTTTCTCTCTTTAGAATTGCGAGCCCGGCCGGACAAACTCAGCGGGACCGCCGCGGCCGTGCCGCAGCGATCCCGTCTTTGGATGCCCGCCGGGTGTCTTTCAGGCGAACAGCCCCTCAAAGGCGTCCGCGATCTCCTCCTGATGCTCCGCGGAGGCGATCATGGCAACATAGGTCCCCTCCTGGATCACCTGCCCGCGGCCCCAGGCCTCCATGGACTCCGGGTACCACGCGCCGCCCGCCGCCTGGTCGTCGATGCGCTTCTGGAGGATCTCCGCGGCCTTTTCCGCGTCTTCCTCGGTCTCAGCCTCCAAAAACACCAGCTCGTTGACCACAGAGGACATCTGGGGCGTCATGGCGATGAACTGCTTAGTGGGGATGTCCCCCAGGCCGGGATAGTAGTTTTCCAGCAGGTCGCCCTCGATGCTGGCCATATAGTTCTCGCCCCACTGGTACGTCTCCGCCAGGCCGTCGTAAAACTCCTGCAGGTCCACGGACTTGGTCTCTTCCTTGGTGCTGCCGCAGCCGGCGGTCAGTAGCAGTGCCAGCATGGCCGCCAGCACCATCATCATACGCTTTTTCATACCGTTCTCCTTATTTTGTCGTTGTTCTGAATTCAAGACGGGCCAGGCACCCAAAAGGTTCCCGCTTTTGAGACAGGTTGGACCGTTTTTTCAAAATTTATTGTCCCGGGTCTCTCAGTCTTTATACAGGAACGCTTCGGGAAATTCAACTTCAATTTGTTACTTTTCCCCTCTTTTTTTGCTGTTCCGCCCCCCTCCAGAGCTCCCATCCCGTAAATCGAATCTTTGTTCGATTTATGCTTGACAAGAACAACTGTTCGAGATACAATACGTATAGAACAAGAGTTCGAGCAAAGGAGGAATGGATGATGACTGGTTGGACGTTCTTTTTTATTTTGGTGGGGATCGTATTTGTGACCTCCCAGCTGTTCCGGGTCATCGACGCCATCGAGCGCCCTGCCCGGCGGGACAGCCATCGGGCCCGCTGACGACGCCATGGACGTTCTGGATAAGCTGACCATCCTGACGGATGCCGCCAAGTACGACGCCGCCTGCACCTCCAGCGGTGGGGACCGGACCGCCAAACGGGGGTATCTTGGCAACACGTCCGCCTCCGTGGCCGGATGCTGCCACACTTTTTCCGCCGACGGGCGGTGTGTGACGCTTTTGAAAGTGCTGCTGACCAACCGCTGCGTCTACGACTGCAAATACTGCGTCAACCGCCGCAGCAACGACACCCCCCGGGCCGCCTTCACCCCGGAGGAACTGGCGGACCTGACCATTCAGTTTTACCGCCGGAACTATATCGAGGGGCTCTTCCTCTCCTCCGGCGTCTACCGCAGCCCGGACTACACCACCGAGCTGATGGTCCGCACCCTGCGCCTCCTGCGGGAGACCTACCGCTTCAATGGCTACATCCACGCCAAAGCCATTCCCGGCACCTCGCCGGAGCTGGTGGAGCAGCTGGGGATGCTGGCGGACCGGCTCAGCGTCAATATCGAACTGCCCTCCGAGGCGGGGCTCAAAACTCTGGCTCCGGACAAGACCAAGCAGGCCATCCTTGCCCCCATGCGGCAGATCCAGACCCGCAGTCAGCAGAGCAAGGAGGAGCTGGTCAAGTACCGCCACGCCCCCCGCTTCGCCCCCGCCGGCCAGAGCACCCAGCTGATCGTGGGGGCCACGGCGGACTCCGACCTGCACATCCTGCGGCTGACCCAGGGACTGTACGATCGGTACCGGCTCAAACGGGTGTTCTATTCTGCCTACGTTCCCGTGGTGGAGCACGCGCTGCTGCCCGCCCGGAACGTGAAGCCTCCCCTGCTGCGGGAGCACCGGCTCTATCAGGCGGACTGGCTGCTGCGGTTTTACGGGTTCCGGGCGGAGGAGCTGCTGGACACGGCCCATCCGGACTTTGATCCCCGGGTGGACCCCAAGTGCAGCTGGGCCCTGGCCCACCCGGACTTTTTTCCCGTGGAGGTCAATACCGCGGACTATGAAACGCTGCTGCGGGTCCCCGGCGTGGGCGTGGTCTCCGCCCGGCGCATCCTCTCCGCCCGGCGGGCGGGGCGGCTGCACATCGACGATCTGCGCAGACTGGGCGTGGTGATGAAACGGGCCCAGTATTTTCTCACCGCCTCCGGTAAGATCGCCGAGGGCCTGCGCTTCACCCAGGACACGCTGCTGCGCAGTCTCATCGCCGCAGAGCGTCCCCTGCTGCCCCAGATGCCCATGGAGCAGCTGTCCCTGTTCGATTCGGCGGTCTGACCTGTTTCCGCGGACCGCCCCGCCCGGAGGATACCATGTCCCAGGATATCACTTACTGTTATGACGGCAGCTTTGAGGGGTTCCTCTGCTGCATTTTTGAAAGCTACCGCAACAAAGAAGTCCCCACCGCAATCTGCTGCGATGAGGACTTTGCGCCTACGCTGTTTGCCGTCCGGGCGATCACCACAGACCCGGACCACGCCCGGCGGGTGCTGCGGAAGCTGGCCATCTGCTCCCCGGTGTGCGCGAATCTGGTGCGCCGGGGCTTTCTCACCTGCCTGCCAGAAAAAGAACTGCACCTCTACCGCCTGGTTGCAAAGCTGCTGCGGGAGGGGCCCAGCTTTCTGCAAAACTTCTCCGATGAGACGCTCCACCCGGTGGCCAAGGCGGTGCAGCATCTCAACAGCGAGGCCCACCTTTTGAAGGGCTTCGTCCGTTTTTCCGAGCTGGGCGGCGTCCTGGGCGGGGAGATCGCTCCCAAAAACCGGGTGCTGCCCCTCCTGCGGAGCCACTTCTGCGCCCGGTATCTCAATGAATCTTTCTTCCTCTACGACCGCACCCACAAGGAGGCGCTGTTCTATGCCGGCGGCCGGGCGGTGATCCGCCCGCTGGAAGCGTTTGAGATGGCGCCGCCGGACGAGACCGAGGCCAAGTACCGGCTGCTGTGGAAACGGTTTTACGACACCATCGCCATCCGGGAGCGGGAAAATCCCCGCTGTCGGATGACCAACATGCCCAAGCGCTACTGGGGCACCATGACGGAATTTCAGGATGCGTCCTACTTTACGCCTCAAAGCTCTCCCGCAGCCGTTTCAGCCCCCGGTGTTCCAGACGGGAGATCTGCACCTGGGACACCCCCAGCACCCGAGCCGTCTGCTCCTGGGTCATACCCTTGAAGTAGCGCAGCAGGATCGTCATCCGCTCCTTTTCCGGGAGCTTGTCGATGGCCTCCCGCAGGGCGATGCGCTCCACCAGCCCCTCCTCCGGGGCTTCCGTGCCCAGCATCCCCTCCAGCGTCAGCCCGTCGGCGGTCTCCCGCTGCAGCGATTCTGGTGCGTCGGTGGCAAGCTCCACCTGGGCGATATCCTCCGCCGTCATGCCGGTGGCCTCCGCCAGTTCGCTGAGCACCGGCTCCCGCCCCAGCTGGTGGCGCAGCCGCTCTCTTGCCGTGTAAAGTGTTTGCGCTTGCTCCCGAACGCTTCGTCCCACTTTCACCGCGCCATCATCCCGCAAAAAGCGCCGGATCTCCCCGGCGATCTTGGGCACGGCGTAAGTGGAAAAGCAGGTGCCGTAGGAGAAGTCGAACCCCTGGATCGCCTTCAGAAATCCAAGACACCCCAGCTGATACAGATCCTCCGGGTCCACGCCCCGGCCGCAGTAGCGGCGCACCACGCTCCAGATCAGACCGTTGTTTTCGATCACCGCCCGCTCGCAGGCGTCCCGGTCCCCCTCCTGGGCCGCCCGCAGCAGTTCCATGGCCCCGTTCATTTCCCCGATTTGACCCGGGGGGCCAGCCGCTTGCGCAGCACCACCGTGGTGCCCCGCCCCGGCACCGAGCGTACCGACAGCCGGTCCATGAAACTCTCCATAATGGTAAAGCCCATGCCGCTGCGCTCCTCGCCGCCGGTGGTGAACATGGGCTGGCGGGCCTGCTCTACATCCGCGATGCCCCGCCCCCGGTCCTTGACGGTAATCTCCAGCACGTTGTCCTGGCAGATGCGCCCCTTCACCACCACCCGGCCGATGGTGTCCGGATAGGCGTGGACGATGGCGTTGGTCACCGCCTCGCTGACGGCGGTCTTGATGTCCTCCAGCTCGTTGAGCGTGGGATCCATCTGGGCGGCAAAGCAGGCCACCGCCGACCGGGCAAAGCCCTCGTTGCTGCTGCGGCTGGGAAATTCCAGCGTGAATTCATTGTTGGACGTTTTGGTTCTCATATGTAACCCCCTCCTTATCGTATGGTCACCAGCCGGCCGATCCCGGCGGCATCCAGGACCCGTTTGGCCTGGGCCGGCACATTGCACACCAGCAGGCTCCCATCCAGCAGCTGCATCCGTTGCTGAGCCCGCAGGATCAGCGCGATGCCGGAGCTGTCCATAAATGTGACGCCGGTCATGTCCAGCACCAGTTTCTTGGGCAGCGCCGCGTCGATGGCCCGCACCAGCTCCTCCAGCGCCTGCCGGGCGCCGTGGTGGTCCAGCTCACCGCTGAGCTCCAGCAGCAGATTCCGGTCCGCGCTCTTTCCCCGTATCTCCATAATTCTTCGCCTCTTTCGTTGATGGTCCGCCGGCAGCACCGGCAGGCTTGCAAAGAAAAACACCGCAAGGTATTTCGCCTTACGGTGATGATAGCATGTCCGTCTTTTACATTCTGTCGAACCCTGCTCTCCCTGGAAAAAATCCCCCAAAAACAGGAAACGGCCGCCAAAAAG
>OOBW01001000.1_pt1 | contig 14956 bp, 14 predicted proteins | sample 1671701 | NCBI WGS metagenome assembly OOBW01 (sample SAMN06348183, study PRJEB24527) | human gut metagenome | biome: human gut; feature: ankylosing spondylitis patient; material: feces | host: Homo sapiens | place: China | collected 2015-10 | reverse complement strand
AATGATAGATGAAATGATATGAGCAAACACAAAAAGTGTTCGACGGAAACAAAAATGCCGACTGCTTTTCAGCAATCGGCAAATCATAATAAAAAGTTATGTAGCTGTTTTTATAAGTCGGCGAACAGGAACCTTGTGATAAACATCAAGGATGCGTTTTTCTCCATTTCGCCAAAAGGGGTTCATGTAATAACAATCGCATTCTTTACAATACCAAATGTATTCAGCTTCTCCGTCAATCTCTAATGTGAATGCCTTCATTTTTAGAAGCGGATGCCATGGGCAATGTTTCTGAAGCTCTTCTTTTTGACGATCTATTTTGCAAAGTCCAAAAAGCTTACCACATTTTAGAGGGGGAGGATTAAACTTAAAACGACTATCAATGGGATTTTCTATATGATCATTGAAGTTTGATAATCCAAGTTGATTGAGAGGTCTATAATGAAGCCCTGCATTATGTTGATTTTTTGCCATTATAACAATCCTTTCTCAAGCAAGCATTTTGCCCTCCAGATAGGAGCAGCGGAGATAATCAGGATTGGTGTAGTATACGTTGGAATTGAAATCGGAGATCTCATCCGTGATAAACGACGAAAAAACATCCAGAATTGCCTGTGCAGCATCCTCATCCTTCATGGTGGACAGCACCAGACCCTGATACAGCATTCCGATGGAAGTTGCAGAAGGGACCGTATAGCGGCACTCTGCAGCAGTATCAAAATCCCCATCCGGGATGTTGAGATCCGCAATCAGTTCATCCGAAACCTGTTCAAAGGACAGGCAGTGGTTTACTTCTGCCAGCCGGAGCTGCCGTTCAATGCCGGCTTTTGTGAAGTGACGGATCACATCCTGCCGATGATTTTTGGTCTTGCGGGCGATGGTCTCGATCAGGCTGCAAACGTAGAGAATATCATTTTTCTGCTTTTCGGTCATGGATGGATTCACTCCTCTCAAAGGTCAGGCAGTGCAAAGCGTTTACGGTATGAAAGCTGATCTGGTGTGTTGGATGCTTGAACTTCGCCAATGCCCAAAATGCTTCACGGCTGATCTGCCCGGACGTAAATCCATTGACATAGTCCCAGATGGTGTCATCTGCCATGGGACCCTCCACAATATCATAGGGATGGGTTTCGCCTGCACGACATTTTGCAATGAAATCCAGCCATTCGTCCGACATTTCAGGGAAACGCAGGATTTTCAGGTCAGGATTCTCTACATAGCGATAGACGTTCACAAGGCCATCGGCAGAACGGCGGTCTGCCCAGCGGTAGGCTTGCTGATAGTTGTTCGTGCAGTAGAATCCCCAAGAAAAGTCCTTTGTATACCGTGTGATGCGGATTTCGGGATAGACAACTTCTTCTTTACTGCCATGATACAATAAAATCTCGCTCATCTGCTTCACCTTCTGCATGAGAGATCGTTACTATGGCGTTCCTTATTATAATATGTACCGGGCGGCAATCGCCGCCCACTGTTCTTAACCGAACAGACCGCTCAGCAGGGGAATCAAGGTGATGCCCACCAGAGCGACACCGCCGCCAGCCATGAGCTGCTTCATGCCCTGACTCTTACTGCCGGGGTTGTCGTTACCATAACCTTCCAGCAGGTTGATGGCACCCCACACGCCGAGACCGGCACCCAGAGCGACAACCAGAGTCTGAAGAACTTCGATAGCAGAGTTGAAGAATTCCATAGTCTTTTCTCCTTTATTATAAAGCGTTTCCGGTCATTTGTACACACCCGAAATCTTGTAGTTTTACGCTGCATAACCGCAGCAAGGTTGATTTTCTGGTGCACCTTTCTGACCGGGGTAAAAATAAAACCGCCTACCGGGTCAGGCAGACGGGAGCGAATCAGCATCCACCACGATGAACTCATCTCCGGGTTGGATTTTTTCTTTGCGGTTCAGATATTTTTCAATATCGAAGGTGTTTTTGGGGTCGTAGTCCGAGGTCAGCTTGTAGTTGGGATGCTGGGTCAGGTCGTACTTGTCCGAAAGAAACGGTCTGACGCCACGCAACTGCAAAATACACTTGCCGCCGTCCAGCACCGCCAGCTCGTCCCGGCTCAACAATTCGTGGCCCATCTTTTGGAACGTAGTGCCGTAACTGGGGCTATTGCCACGGGTGTCTGAGGTGTTGAAGGCGTCGATGGTCTCCTTGCCCAGCATCTCGGACAAGTCTTTCAGGGTGGTCGGCTCACTGCCGCCGAGGAAAATCTGGCTGTCCATGTTGCCCACAATGGTATCCGCGTTATCCTTGTAAATGGCTTTCAACTGGCTTCTCGCCTGCAAAACAAGGCAGGCGGAGATCTCACGGCTGCGGATGGTGGCCACCAGCTTTTCCAGATTGGGAATCTGCCCGATGTTGGCGCACTCGTCGATGAGACACCGCACATGGACAGGCAGCTTGCCGCCGTACACATCATCTGCTTTATCGCACAGCAGATTGAAAAGCTGGGTGTAGACCATCGAGATCAGGAAGTTGAAGGTGGAATCCGTGTCCGACATAATGAGGAACAACGCCGTTTTCTTATCGCCCAGCGTATCTAACGCCAGCTCATCGTACATGGTGAGGTCACGCAGTTCCTGAATGTCAAAGGGCGCAAGCCGTGCGCCGCAGGAGATCAGGATGGATTTTGCAGTCTTTCCAGAAACTAAATGTCAACAGTAATTTAATACTTTCTACGAATCATGCAGAAAGTTCGGCGTTTTGCACATCAGAACGCAGCATTCTTTTTACCTTATCCTGCGCCTTTTCACGGCATCCGGCACGGAAGTGAATCAGAACGGTAAATTCCTGACCGTTGATGGTGCGCTTGATGAAGGGGGCGTTCTTGTTTTCGGGCACTTTCACATTTTCCATTCAATTCCTCCTTAAATCGTCATTTTCCGAATTTGGCTGGCAGACTGGCAACTGTGGGTGTACCATGATTTTCTTGCCAGCCAAATTTTTCTGCCAGTCAAATGGCTTATTCCATCCAAAAGACCTTCTTGCGACCTTCCACGATCTTGCTTTTCAGGGCATCGCCCAGTTCCCGCTTGGCATCCCGGACAGTTCGACCGGGGATGCCCCTTTCCAGCGCTGCCTTGTCGATGTCCTCACTGAGCACCTGCTTTCCTCCGGCAAGCAGGGTGCAGATCAGGTCTTTGGCTTGCTGGGTCTTGGTTTCCCGCTGCGGCTCGATGCCGGACAGCATCTCGTCTGCGGTAATGTCGTACTCGCCGACCCAGCGGAAGCCACCCTCGTCCCCCAGAGAGAACGCCAGTGACGCTCCCGGCGGGGCAAGAGAACTTTTCTCGTGGGTCAAGATGCGCATGGTGGGGTCGTGCTTCAGCTTGCCGATGAACATGACGCTGCGGACGGCGGCAGCAATGTCGATGGAGCCGAGACCTCGCTGCAAGCTCTGCATTCCGGCGGCTTTGTTCAGGTGTCCAATCAGCAAAATAGCGCAGCCTGTTCGCTGCGCTACCTGTCCCAGCCGCATGAAGATGGGCCGGACTTCGTTCGCCCTGTTCATGTCCACGTCGGCACCGAGATATGCCTGGATCGGGTCGATGATGACCAGTCGGGCGTTGTTCTCGATAATGGCTTTTTCAATTCGTTCATCCGAAAGAGTCAGCTGCACCTCGCTGTCATCAATGACCAGCACCCGGTCAAGGTCTGCCCCGGCTTCGATCAGGCGGGGCTTGACCGTATCGCCCAGACCGTCCTCTGCGGTCTGGTAGATCACGTTGAAGGGTTCCATGCGCTCCATGTTGGGCAGCAGCTTTCCGTTGGTGCAGGCAGCGGCAAGGTGCATGGCAAAGTAGGTCTTGCCCTCACCGGGATTGCCTTGCAGCACGCTGAGTTTTCCAAAGGGAAGATACGGTTTCCAGAGCCATTCCACCGGGGTCAGCTCCACGTCGCTCATGCGGATGATCTTCACCGTTTCCGGTTTTGACGGCTCTTTCAGCACGATGCTTTTGAAATAATTGCGGTTCGGGATCTCAGCCCGGTGCACCAGAACATCGTTCCAGTCTTTCATACAGGGCTGGATGCGGGTCACGCTCACACTGTCCGGCAGCAGCGTCGCCAGCCGCTTGCAGGCATCCTCTCCGGCTTTATCGGCATCCAGACAGAGGAACACCCGCTCCACATCTGGGCGTTCCGAGAGAAATTGCCGCAGTGCTTTGCCCGACACCCCGCCCAGCGACAGATAATTGTGCTGCTGCCAGTTTTTCGGGAACAGTTCGATGAAGGACAGCAGGTCGATGGAGGCTTCAAAGACCAGCAACTGCTTGTCAGTGCCACGATGGGCAAAGCCAAACGCCTTTTCTGCACCTGCTGCATTCTGCCGAAATTTCTCATTGATGCCGCGGCTGCTTGCGTAGCGGGGATGCCCGTCCGCATCCCGCCCCACAAAGACCACGTTGTGGTGAGCGGCGTCCTCGTAAATATCTCCGGCAACGATGAAGAAGTTCACCAGCGAGGGACTGAGTTTCCGTTCCTGTGTCAGATAGTTCAGGATGTTGGCGTTGGTGACGTTCCGCAGCGGCAAGCGAAACGCCGGAGAGGGGGCGGGGTCAGCCTCCGGCTGGACTTCGCCCGGCTCTCCGGTCAGCATCTGCACCGCTTCGGGGAAGGACTTGCCGTAAAATTCCATCACGAAATCCACCGGAAAGCCGCCCTTGCTCTGGCTGTGCCGGAACCATTTGTTTCCACAGACAGTCAGGCTGTCGTGGGCTTTCCAGCGGTATTCTTTTCCGCTGCGCACCAGCGTTTCGCCCTGTGCCCGGAGAAATTTTTCCAGCTCCACCGCATTGGCTTTGTCGATCTGGGCTTGGGTGTAGGTCATGTTCCTTTCTCCTTAAAGTTCCGGTGTGTTCTTCTGCTGCTCCGGTTTCTTCGGGGCAGCGGTGGCTTTGGCTCCGTGCAGCTTTTTCAGCACAGATTCTTTCTCCGGGGTCTTGCCGCCCAGTGCAGAAAGTTGCTGCTTATTCAGCACCATGTCGATATACTTGCGGATATTTTTCAGTGCGGAGATATCCGGCTGCAAGTTTTCCAGTTGGGTGCGTAGCTCTGCGCTGCTCGATTGCAGCGCAGAAAATTCGGCATCCAATGCCGAAAAATCCACCGCTGTGCTGCCGTTCAGCTTCATCAGGGTGCGGACAGCTTTATTAAAGGTGTCCAGTTCCTCTTTGTGCTGGGCAGCGTAAGCGTCCTTGGTCAGCTTGAAGTTCTTCTTGATAAAGGTATCATGGATGGGCTTCAGCTTGGCATGGACGGCAGCAGCGTCCTTGATCTGAGCGATTGCCCGCATACGGTTTTCGTTCTGCTTCAACTGCCTGCGGAGAGGGGCGGCGGTCTGGTTTAAGCTGTCAATGGCTTGGTTCAAATCCTCAACGGTGTTCAGAGAATGAACTTTCAGATAATCAACAGCCTGCATAACTTCGGCAAGGTCACGGGCGGTACATTTTATCTGCGCTCTACTCGACCAATCGCTGCGCTGCTCGTTGCGGAGGTTGAAGTAGTCCACCAGCAAGTCGGACAGCGTGGGTTCTTTCGCCTTTTCCAGAGCATCCAGAAGGAGCTGCTTCTTTTCGTTCAGGTCTGCGATCCAGCGTTGCAGCCCACGGATGGTGCTGCGGATGGACTGCATCAGGCTGTTAGCGGCTCGAATATCACGATTCAGATTGCCGAGAAAGGTTTCTACTCCACGTTTTTCCATCTGGTGTGCGGCGGGGCCGAGGTGAACCATTGGTATCTGCTGGATGCCCTGCCGCTCAAAGGAGCGCAGGTCAACACGTTCTGATCTGCCAGCGGCTTCCAGATAGCGGTTGGTAACAACTTCCCAGCTGTGCCGCCAGACCTCGGCATACTTCTGGTCGTTCCAGTCCACCGTGTTTTCCTTGTGACACTTCCAGTTGCCGGAAGCGAGCCGGATGCGCTCACCGTTCTCGTCAAGGTCGTACACCTTTCTGGCTTTCGGGAGCCACTTGCCGTGTTCATCCATTGCCCGGAGCGTCAGTAGAATGTGGGCGTGTGGGTTTCCATCTCCCTTGTCGTGAATGGCAAAGTCGGCAATCATCCCTTTGGAAACAAACTGCTCTTGACAGAATTCCTGTATCATGGAGAGATACTGTTCTTTCGGCACCTCCACCGGAAACGCCAGCACGATGCGTCGGGCAAGCTGGGAGTTCCACTGGTTTTCCACGGCTTCCACGGCATTCCAGAGGGTTGCCCGGTCTGCAAATCCGGGTGGTGCATGGGACGGCAGCATGACTTCGGCGTGGACAAGTTCTTTCTTCTTGTTGTAGAATTTCGTTTTCTGGTCGTACTCGCTGAACAGCCGTTCGCCGCTCTGGTAAGCGGCCCCGGCAACAGCGGACTGCCCTTGGCTGCGCTTGACGATGGTGATTTTGAAATGCGGACACGGAATAGGCATCACCTCCAAACAAAAAGACCGCCCAGCAAGATTGCTCTTGATGAACGGTCTGGAATCGTATTCGGTTGTACTCGCCGCCTTGGAGCGGAGTGCTGTGCGCTTCGGTCTCAGGCGGGAGCCGCAAAAGGATAGCTGCAAAGCAGCGCAAGGAAAATGCAGTTTTCCTTGGGATGGAATCGGGCTGGCGCACAAACGCCAGCTTCGATTTCATCGAGCCGTCTGCAAGACCGCAATTTCACCGGAACGGTGTATAATTGCGCCCTTTATTCTAAAGGGTTTTGGACGTTGCTGCGTTCGTGAACATCATGCACCATCTTTGCAAGTGCCAGCACGACTTCAGGCTGGCGGAACGAGATTTTCAGCAGTTCCATCACCTGATCATCGGTCAGTTCTCCCGGACAGACCAGAAAACTTTCCAGCATTCCGGCACGGGTACAAAGACGATGCACACGCTCTCTCCGGTTCAGTTCTGACATCTGGCGTTCAAGAATCTTCTCACGGTGCTGACAAGAGCGCAGCTTCTGCTCTGCTTTGGTTTTTTCGCTGCGGAGGTAAGCAAGATCGGTTTTCGGTTGGGTCAATGGCATCACGCTCCTTTTCTACTTATAAGAGTTGATTTTTTCTTCTGTTACGATTAAAATTATAGGGAAATATAACGTTTGTTAAGATGTAAGAACTGGGAGAAATTTAATGACCAAGAAGCATATCGGAACTTGCTGTATTTGCGGTCGAGAGGGAAAATTGACTTTTGAACACATCCCTCCACATAAAGCATCTAATGGCTTTCCACTAAAGCTATACAATGTAGGAAAATATATTACTGAAAATAATGCTCGTTATTCTTCTCTTCAAAATGGTGCAGGGGCATGGACACTTTGCAGCTCATGTAACAATTTAACAGGTGCATGGTATGGAAACGCCTATGTTGAATTTGCCAGTCAAGGCATAACATATTATCGAAAAAAAGCGGCTGGCATTATATCTGTTCCCTATACAATTTATCCACTTCGGGTTTTCAAACAAATCGTATCCTGTTTTGCAAGTGTGAATGGAGCGAACTGGTGCAAAGAAAATCCAGCAATTCGGGATTTTCTCCTAAACCCAAAGAGCAGAAGTTTTCCTGATGATGTAGACATCAGAATGTATCTGCAGTCTAGTGGCCGATGTAAGCTTAATGGCATTGAATTTGTTGCAGATGTTTCAACAGGAGATCAATTTTGCGGAAGCGAATTTGCATATCCACCATTCGCATTTGTTTGTGATTGCAGCCATGGACGCTATTACAGTAAATCTTTTCAAAAATTGTTTTCTATCCGAGAATTTCTAAAATACAATTACGATGATAGAGTTACTTTATATCTAAACATCCCGCGAAAGCCTTGTAATCCGTTCCTGTTGGATTTTAGGGAGGGTGTTCCGTCTATTGAAGAACATTCTCGTCAACTAAGAGAACGTGCAATGGCTACTAATACATAAACATAAGGGACTGTCTTCATCGACAGTCCCTTATGTTTATGTATCAAATTTCCTTGTATTCTGGCAACTGAGCAATCAGCTCTTGCGTTTTGAGCGAAACAGAGATGATGGAGATTAGAAGATCAAAAATGTACTTGCCTCCTGCATAAGCGTTCGGGTCATTGACAATGTCGCTGGACTTATCGGTTGTAACGGCATACTGTTCCACAATCCACTCAATTGCCGACTTACCATTGACGATGTAGTTATATGCCTCCTCTGGAATGTTGCGAATAGTAATGTAAGGGTTGTACTCGATGGTGCTCTTGTCCTTACCTTTGCCAAAGCGCATTTTATCTACAACAGTATAGTCTGCTCTGCGCATCTCAACCATTATGCCGAGTTCTTCTGCGTTCACGGGCTTTTCATAGTTCAAATGCAGTTCGGCAAGTGCACGGCCAATGCGGACATATTCCGGGAAGTGTGCGAGCAGAGGTATGCGCGGCATATCTTTTACTAAATCTTCTTTATAGCTTTCACTGTATCTAGGCGATTGTAAAACAGCATAGACATAGTAGAAAATATCTTCTTTATTTACCTTGTCGCCATAAATCCCTCTGAATTTTGAAAGAATTACATCTGTCACAGCAAAACGTCTTGTCCAGGTTTTGCTTTCACCGACGGTCATATTATCAAAGGATAGCTGTGCAGACTCTTTACTTTCGGCTTTTTCGTAGATATAAAGCGGAAAACATTGTGCATTAAACAGCAACTGATAATCTTGAATGCAATCCGTTATTATAGCTGAAAACCCCTTATTAGAACCAGTACCAGAAATGCAAATCACAACATTTGTATAGTCGTTCCGAGGGAATATACTTTCCCATTTTGATGGGTACTCTATGATTTCACGTTTGTAGTAACAGTTTACCTTGCAAAATGGACGGCGCATAACAGTTCGATACTCTGCATTGCAATCAATCTGAATTTCCCGGCAAAAACACCTAAACAGCCCTCTCGACCAGCTGATGCAGTTGCTCTTATTGCTACGCAAATTGGTATAAAAAGCTTCTTTTGCTTTTTCTCCAGTTCCAATGTGATTCGTCGTAAGATGGTTTTTCCATTCTTCCTGACAGCGAACCAGTTCCTTATTGTAAAATTCTATCATGCGAATTGCGTTTTTCGCTTCGGGTTCAAAACTATATATCCAAACATCACGATTTGTGCACTGTCCAATGGCATAGTTTTCAGCGAAGAAGCTGTCACATTTATCTCGGCGTTTTGAGCCGAGCGCAGCAAAATTGGTGAAGTTTGGATTTCGCTGATTTAACCAATCCCCATTTAGGGACGGAATAATCCGTCTCCACTTAATGGCTTCAACACTTCTTTCGTCACTGATAATTTGTAATTTTTGCTGACGGGATAAGTAATCTCCTATATCACAGTAATGTATGAAGCCATCATGTTTTGCGCCTTTTTTCTTTACCAAAATCGTAATTGCTACCGGCGTTCTTGAACCGGATTCAAAAACATTTCCGGCTTCTTTTCTTCGTGCTTCGCCGCTTGTCCTTGCATTTCCTCGCAAATTGAAGCAGTAAATCGTATTGAACTCATCGAGCAGACATTTTCTGAAACCATCAAGAGCAACACTATCAATAAAAGCACCATTTGTAACAAAACCAATTACACCATTATCGGCCACTCGATCAGTTGCCCAGCGAAAAGCCCTGATGTAGGAATCGTAAACACTGCGGCTATTATTGGATACAGAGCTGGTAACATAGGTCTTGGCAATTGCAGCATCCAGATTCGGATAGTCCACATTCTGGTTATTATCATTGCCAGACTTCTGTCCAACAGAGTATGGCGGGTTGCCAATGATGACTTGAATGGGGGTCTGCATCTGCTTTGTTGCACGATCGGAGTTCGGCTGGAAAACGCTGGTATCTGCTTCTCCTTCACGAGTGCCAGAGCGTTCAGCAAGTTCAAAGGTATCCGTCAGAACGATACCTTCAAAGGGAACATAGTTCTCGCTTTGGCTCAGTTCATGGTAGGTTTCTTCGATGTTCACCGCTGCAATGTAATAGGCCAACAAAACGATTTCATTGCAATGGATCTCACTGGTGTACTTGTAGAGCAGGTCTTCTGGTTTGATAATGCCGCTGCGGAGCAACCGGACGATAAAAGTTCCGGTTCCGGTGAACGGATCAAGAACATGAACACCTTTATCGCTGATGCTGCGACCAAACCGCTGCTGCATCACATACTCAACCGATTGAATGATGAAATCCACTACTTCAACGGGCGTGTAAACGATGCCAAGTCGCTCAGTTTCTTTAGGAAGCGCATTTTTGAAAAACTGTTCGTACAGCTCGATGATGATTTTCTGCTTGCCTTCAGCATTATCGATGCCTTTGGCGCGTTCCTGCACGCTGGCATAGAATTTGTCCAGCGTTTCCTGTTCTTTTTCCAGAGCGTTATCATGCAGCACATCCAGCATATTTTGCATAATGCGGGATACCGGGTTGCTTTTCAAGAAACTATAGTTATCAAACAGTGCATCAAAAACGGGCTTTGTAATGAGATGCTCAGCAAGCATCTCGATGGCATCATCCTTGTCAATACTGGGGTTCAGGCTTCGGCGTAATCCCTGAAGAAATTCATCAAACCTCGGCGCAATATCTGGCTGCTCAATCAGCACCTTGATTTCGGCAATATGCCGTGCTGCAATTTCAGCAATATCTTTTGCCCACGTTTCCCAATACTGACGGCTGCCACACTTCTTAACAATTTTGGCGTAGATGTTGTTCTTCCATTGTTCCAACTCTGTCATATCAAAGGATAGCTGGGAACCATCATATCCCTTGCCAGAATGCGAACCGTTGATATCATCATCTTCGCCATCGCCACCAGTCACGCCAATGATATTGATGTTTCCCGGCTTATTTTTGTTCAATTCAATGCGATTGATGGTATTGTTAAAACGATCATCATGTGCACGCAGTGCTTGCAGCACATCCCATACAATTTTGTATTTTTCATTATCAGCAAGTGCGACTTCGGGTTCAACACCAGCAGGAATACCAATCGGCAGAATGATATAGCCATACTGTTTACCTTCACTTTTGCGCATGACGCGACCCACAGACTGGATAATATCCACAATGGATTTTCGGGGATTCAAGAACATAACCGCATCCAGCGCAGGAACGTCAACGCCCTCCGATAAGCAGCGCGCATTCGATAAAACCCGGCAAGAATCCTCGCCAGTATCCTGTTTCAGCCATTCAATTCGGTTTTTACGTTCCAGCGCATTAAAGCTGCCATCAACGTGTTTCAGTTCAACGGTATGATTCCGGCCATCATTCGTATTGATTTTATACAGTGCCTGAATTTCTTCAAACATTGCAACAAACTTCTTGCTTTGTTCAATAGTTTGCGTAAAAGCAACAGCGCGGCGCATCGGCTGTGGGTCGTTGGAAAAATAGTTTTCCTCTCCGGGGAAATGGGTCTTTTTTGCAAGACCGTTCATACAACCAACGATTTTAACAGCATCATCAAGTGTTAGTTCGTTGTTGCTATCAGTCAACTGTTTTTGTAAGGAACGGCTGACAAATTCTTCATCGACTGCCAAAACAACTACTTTGTAGTCCGACAAAAGCCCCTGCGATACAGCATCAGAAAAGCTAAGACGGTAAAATTCAGGGCCATAAATGCTCTCGTCATCCATAGAGCAGAGCAATGCACTATTGTCTTTTGCTTTTTGCTTGCTGGCATCTGCATAAATTCGGGGAGTAGCTGTCATATACAGACGCTTTTTTGCATGGATATATTCATCATCATGAACCCGAACAAAGTTGCTGTCATCTTCTCCAGCGAGCGTTACACCAGTGGTTCGATGTGCTTCATCACAAATCACAAGGTCAAACTGCAAACCAGATTTCTGCTGAAAATCATGAATAACGTTAATGCTTTGATATGTAGAGAAGAACAGTTGTAACCCATTCTTTTCACTTTCTTCGTATTGGTGGCACAGTGCGCTTACATCCGTTGTTGCTGGAATCATTGTATCAATGATTTCATCTTCTGTAATTTTGCTTGCTTTCGGATCACTGCAAATACCAAAAACAGAATACGGGTATACACATTGAGCGGCCCATTCGGAAAGTGTTTGATTCAGTAAACTAATAGATGGTACCAGAATCAAAATATTTCCCTGACCAGCGGTCATTTTCTCGGCGATTTTCAGGCCAGTTAATGTTTTACCCGTTCCACAAGCCATAATCAGCTTGCCACGGTCATGATTCTGGAAGCCAGTAACTACTTTTTCAATGGCTTCTCGCTGGTGTGGCCGCGGTTGTTTTTTGGGGGACTGCTTCATACTTTCAATAGAAGAAAGTGTAAAACTATCCCAATCAATGCCGGAATCCTGCAAATCTTTCAAACGAATACGATTAACGGGCGGTCTCTGTCCCAAAATAGTATTTTCAGCAGTGCTGCTCCACTTATCGGTCGTGGAAACAATAAGTCTCTTCTGAAAATAAATAGGCTGTCCATTTACATAAAATGGTTTGCCAGAGGCGGATAAGAACGTGTCTACATCTGCTTTTTGAATTGCATGGCTTTCTTCATAGAATTTCACTTGCACGGCACAGTAATCATCTTCTTTGCCGCGAATATGTGCCACCAGATCGATCCCCAAATCATGTTGATTTCCATTATACGGGAAGTCAGACCATAACCACACTTTATCGTACACACGGCTATAAAGCGGACTAACAAGAAGAAACTGCTTCATTAACCGTTCCATCATCGTCCCTTGGCTGCTCTTGCTCGTGCTTGCTTTTCTCAGCGATTCAATCAACCGCTCAAAAGAACTATCCATCTAAATAACTCCTCCCATACATTCAGAAAACGGGAATTTGGATAGTATAGCTGCGGATGCAGCGTTTGAGTGCCGGGGCATCACAAACAAAATATGGCGGTTTTAGTTCTTTTAGGTGCAATTTTGAATTGTGTACCTTCTCAAAGTCCTAAAATTAGATGTGTTCAACCATTGAAAATCGTTGAACACACCTTGATTTTGCGGTATACTAAAGTTGTATAAAAATTTGTGCGGTGTTTTGAGAAGGTACACCTTTCAAAATTTTGCAAAGAATTTGGCTAGGTGGACTTTTCAAATTGGATAGACTTCCCATAGAACGTACCTACGGGTAAATCACAGGCTTCCGCAGCTTCTTTAAGGGTCAATTTCTTATCCCTCCATGCTTTATGCACCTCATAGAAGTTGTCTGGAAGTGGTCGGGGTGGTCTGCCAAACTTTACACCGCGAGCCTTTGCAGCTGCAATCCCTTCTGCCTGCCGCTGCCGGATGTTGGTGCGCTCGTTCTCCGCCACAAAGGAAAGCACCTGCAGCACAATGTCGCTCAGGAAGGTGCCCATCAGGTCTTTGCCGCGACGGGTGTCCAGCAGCGGCATATCCAGCACCACGATGTCTGCGCCCTTTGTCTGGGTGAGCAGACGCCACTGCTCCAAGATTTCAGCATAGTTGCGTCCAAGACGGTCAATGCTCTTGATGTAGAGCAGGTCGTCTTTTTTCAATTTCCGCACCAGCCGCTTGTACTGCGGGCGGTTGAAGTCCTTGCCGGACTGCTTGTCCATAAAAATGTTTTTCTCCGGGATCTTCAGTTCACGCAGTGCAATCAACTGCCGGTCCTCGTTCTGGTCACGGGTGCTGACCCGGATATAGCCATATAAATTCCCCAATAAATCGCCCCCTCTGCTAAAAGTGAATTTCATCGTTCTATGTAAAACGGGCAAAGCATCCCTCCTGACGCTTTGCCCGTTGTTCTTTATTCTACCATAGCAGATTGGTTATCGCTTTCAGGAGACTCGCACCGGCTGGATAGCCAGTGCTGCACCCCTGACCTGATACGTCACCCCGCCAGCTTCGCCTCTTGCCTTCCGCTGGCACACCTCCGGGTGCTGCGTTGCAAGGGCATCAAGCTGCTTTTGCAAGTCAGGATTCAGCGTGAACACGCTGTTTGTTCCGTCCTCGCTGGCGTAGATCATGGTTTCCAGCTTAAACATCGTCAATCAGTTCTCCCTCCTCGGATTTGTCAAAGATGGTCGGTCCCCAGTCCTCGTCCTCCTCGATGTCCTGTATCAGGAGCCGCATATTGGTGTAGCACTCCATCTCGGCACGGACAAAATAGAACATCTGGTCATACCAGTCTGCCAGCGTTTCGTCCTCCAGCTTCCGGCAGAAGTCATACACCAGCTTGTTCTGATTGGGGTCAACCGTCAGCCCGGCAATCTCGTACAGCCGCTTGCGTGTCAATTCCAGATCGGCGCAGCCATAGGTGTAGAGCAGCTTCTTTTCCTCAAACGTCAGTTTCATATGATTAGCGCCTATTAGGAAAACACACTGTCAAAGGGGTTTGTAGCGGGGGTTAGCCCGCTACTGCGGTATCTTCCGTAGTGTTGATTTCAATGTACTCGGCAATCTTGCGGAGCTCGTCAGCAAATTTGAATTTCACGCTGATATTGCCGTTTTCATAGACCTTGATATAGTCCACAAGTTCAACCAAGATTTCACGGTTTAGGGCTTCAATGTTCTGATACTTCATAAAGGCTACCAGTGCAGGATGCTCGTTGTCCACACCGTTTGCCAGTTCTGCGCGTTCAGCGTTCAGCCGGGTAAGCACCGCGGAAATATCAGAAGTCTGCCGTTCATAGTCAGCCTTCATATCCCGGTATTCCTGCTGGGTGATTTCACCGTCTTTCCAGTCCTGATAAAGAGATTGCTTGTAGCGTGTTATCTTTGTCAGTTCCCGCTCTTTTGCAGCTATCAGATCGTCCAGTCGGTAAGACTGGCTTTTTTTGATTGGAGCGGAATTGATCTGCGTGACGATTTCCGAGTAGGAAACAGCCAAATGTACCTGATGCTGTACAGCGAACAAAACAGCAGCCTCCAGCCGTTCATGCTTGATTGAGTGCATGGTGCAGGCTGTCCGGGAACGGTTCTTGTAGGTTGAGCAAGAATAATATACATTGTTGTTCTTGCCAACGCATC
>OOBW01000990.1_pt1 | contig 15053 bp, 7 predicted proteins | sample 1671701 | NCBI WGS metagenome assembly OOBW01 (sample SAMN06348183, study PRJEB24527) | human gut metagenome | biome: human gut; feature: ankylosing spondylitis patient; material: feces | host: Homo sapiens | place: China | collected 2015-10 | reverse complement strand
GAGCTGGACGCATACCTCCAGCGCATTGAGGAGGCCAAGAAGCGGGATCACCGCAAGCTGGGCAAGGAGCTGGGTCTCTTTATGCTCCGGGACGAGGGCCCCGGCTTCCCCTTCTTCCTGCCCAAGGGCATGGTGCTCAAAAACACCCTGATCGACTACTGGCGCCAGGTCCACAAGAAGTACGGCTATGTGGAGATCTCCACGCCCATCATCCTCAACCGTCAGCTGTGGGAGCGCTCCGGCCACTGGGACCACTATAAGCAGAACATGTACACCACCGTCATCGACGGTGAGGACTACGCCATTAAGCCCATGAACTGCCCCGGCGGCATGCTGGTCTATGCCAGCGAGCCCCATTCCTACCGGGATCTGCCCCTGCGGGTGGGCGAGCTGGGCCTGGTGCACCGCCATGAGCTCTCCGGCGCACTGCACGGACTGTTCCGCGTCCGCTGCTTCACCCAGGACGATGCTCACGTCTTCATGACCCGCGATCAGATGAAGGACGTCATCCAGGAGACCGTACGTCTGTTTGATGAGGTCTATTCCACCTTTGGCCTGAGCTACACCATTGAGCTGTCCACCATGCCCGAGGACCACATCGGCACCGTGGAGGAGTGGGAGCGCAACCAGGATATCCTGAAGGATGCCATCACTGATATGGGCAAGACCTTCGTTATCAACGAGGGCGACGGTGCATTCTACGGCCCCAAGCTGGACTTCCATCTGGCTGACTCTCTGGGCCGTACTTGGCAGTGCGGAACCATCCAGCTGGACAGCCAGCTGCCTGAGCGGTTTGAGCTGGAGTATGTGGGCGAGGATGGCCAGAAGCACCGCCCCGTCATGATCCACCGGGTGGTCCTGGGCTCCATCGAGCGCTTCATCGGCGTCATCACCGAGCACTTTGCCGGTGCGTTCCCCGCCTGGCTGAGCCCTGTTCAGGTCAAACTCCTGCCCATCACCGACCGGGCGGCGGAGTATGCCGACCAGGTGGCAGCGCAGCTGGATGCCGCCGGTTACCGGGTGGAGACCGATCACCGCAACGAGAAGATCGGCAAAAAGATCCGCGAGGCCCAGCTGGAGAAGGTCCCCTATATGCTGGTCATCGGCGACAAGGAGGCCGAAGCGGGCACGGTGTCCGTCCGGCACCGGGCCGACGGCGATCTGGGCGTAATGCCTCTGGCAGACTTCCAGAAGATGCTCAAGGACGACGTGGACAACAAAGTCATCAAGTAAACAAACCCGTAAAGCGGAAAAGCGCCGCGCCTGCCAGGGTGCGGCGCTTTTTTATCCAGTATTGTGTAATCGAATGGCGGACATTAGTCCTACTGAAATAGACGAGCAGGGGAGTTTTTGTTGCGCAACAAATTGTCGGATTTCCTAAAGTTGGCGAAAAAATGGAAAATCCATTGCAACCTGTGCCGGCAAAGGCGTATACTGGATGCAACTTGCGGATCGATCCGGGCGGTTTCCGCCCATCTATAAAAAGGAGGAACGCACACCATGAGTCGGGAATTCAAAAAAGTTCTGGTGGCAAACCGGGGCGAGATTGCCATGCGCATTTTCCGGGCCTGCCACGACCTGGGACTCCAGACCATCGCCATTTACTCCAACGAAGATACCTATAGTATCTTCCGTACCGCTGCGGATGAATCCTATCTGATCGGTGAGAACGAGAGCCCGCTGGGCGCCTATCTGGATATTCCCCAGATCATCCAGCTGGCTAAAAAGCACGGTGCCGACGCCATCCACCCCGGATACGGATTTTTGAGCGAGAACGGTGACTTTGCCCGTGCCTGCGAGGAGGCCGGCATCCAGTTTATCGGCCCCTCTTCCAGAATTTTGGATCTGATGGGCGACAAGCTCTCCGCCAAGCAGATGGCGCTGGCCTGCGGCGTGCCTACCACTCCCGGTACTGCCGAGCCTCTCAAGAGCCGGGAGGAAGCCCAGAAACTGGCCATGGAGTTCGGTTTCCCCGTCATTTTGAAGGCAGCCGCCGGCGGCGGGGGCCGGGGCATGCGCCGTTGCGACACCGTGGAAGAAGTGGGGATCAACTTCGATCTGGTGAAGTCGGAGGCTAAGAAGGCCTTCGGCAACGACGACATCTTCATGGAGAAGTTCCTGGTGGAGCCCAAACATATCGAAGTCCAGGTGCTGGGCGACGAGTACGGCAATGTGGTCCACCTCTACGAGCGGGACTGCTCTCTCCAGCGCCGCTATCAGAAGGTGGTGGAGTTCACTCCCGCCTTCTCCGTGGACGAGAAGGTGCGTCAGGCCCTGTACGATGACGCGGTGAAGATCGCAAAATATGTGGGCTATGTCAACGCCGGTACTCTGGAGTTTCTGGTGGATCGAGACGGCAACCACTATTTTATCGAGATGAACCCCCGCATTCAGGTGGAGCACACCGTCACCGAGATGGTCACCGGTATTGACTTGGTGCGTTCCCAGATCCTGATCGCCGAGGGACGGCCCCTCAGTGACCCCGATATCGGTATCCCCAGTCAGGACGCCGTCCATCTCAACGGCTACGCCATCCAGTGCCGCGTCACCACTGAGGACCCTGCCAACAACTTTGCCCCCGATACCGGCAAGATCACGGCGTACCGCTCCGCCGGCGGCTTCGGCATCCGTCTCGACGGCGGCAACGCCTACACCGGCGCGGTGATCTCTCCCTACTATGACTCCCTGCTGGTGAAGGTCACAACTTGGGACAACACCTTCGCCGGTGTCTGCCGCAAGGCGGCTCGGGCTATCAATGAGATCCATGTCCGGGGCGTCAAGACCAACATCGCCTTTGTTACCAATATTCTCAAGCACCCGGCCTTTATCGCCGGCAAGTGCCACACCAAGTTCATCGACGAGACCCCGGAGCTGTTCCGGCTGGACGAGAGCCAGGACCGGGCCACCAAGATGCTCAAGTACATCGGCAATATCGTGGTCAAGGAGCGGGAGGGCCACAAGTTCTACGATACACCTCGGTTCCCGCCGGTTACCGGCAACCGGCCTGACGGCCTCAAGCAGCTGCTGGACGCCAAGGGCCCCAAGGCTGTGGCGGATTGGGTGCTGGATCAGAAGAAACTTTTGATCTGCGATACCACCTGCCGGGATGCCCACCAGTCCCTGCTTGCCACCCGGGTCCGTACCCGAGACATCGTCAAGGGGATGGAGGGCACCAGCGAGATCCTCGCTGACGCGTTCTCCCTGGAGTGCTGGGGCGGCGCCACCTTTGATGTTGCCTACCGTTTCCTCCACGAGTCCCCCTGGGAGCGGCTGGACCTGATCCGGGAAAAGGCTCCCAACCTCCTTTTGCAGATGCTGCTCCGGGGCGCCAACGCTGTGGGCTACACCAACTATCCTGACAATGTCATCCGGGAGTTCATCAAGGAGGCCGCCCGCAGCGGCATTGATGTGTTCCGGGTGTTCGACTCCCTCAACTGGGTTCCCGGCATGGAAGTGGCCATGGACGAGGTTCTCAAGCAAGATAAAATCTGCCAGGCCACCATCTGCTACACCGGTGATATCCTGGACCCCAAGCGGGACAAGTATCCCCTGGAGTACTATGTGAACCTCGCCAAGGAACTGGAGAAGCGGGGCGCCCACATGCTGGCTATCAAGGACATGTCCGGCATCCTCAAACCCTACGCCGCCAAAAAGCTGGTCTCCACTCTCAAGCAGGAGATCGGTATCCCCATCCAGCTCCACACCCATGATACCTCCGGCAACCAGGTGGCGGCGCTGCTGCTGGCGGCGGAGGCCGGTGTGGACGTGGTGGACTGCGCCATCTCCTCCATGGCCGGTATGACCAGCCAGCCCTCCATGAACGCCGTGGTGGCGGCCCTCCAGGGCACCGAGCGGGACACCGGGCTGGATCTGGAGCGCCTCCAGCGGCTCACCGAGTATTGGGAGGATGTGCGCAAGCGGTATGACTCCTTCGAGGGTGGTATCACCTGCAACAACGCCGATATCTACCGCTATGAGATCCCCGGCGGCCAGTACACCAACCTCAAGCCCCAAGTGGAGTCCCTGGGCTTGGGCAGCCGCTTCGCGGAGGTCAAGGAAAATTACCGCCGGGTCAACGAGATGCTGGGCGACATCGTGAAGGTGACGCCTTCCTCCAAGATGGTGGGAGACCTGGCCATCTTCATGACCCAGAACCAGCTGACGCCGGAAAATATTGTGGAAAAAGGCGAGGCCCTGGCCTTTCCGGACAGCGCTGTGAGCTACTTCTCCGGTATGATGGGGCAGCCTGCCGGCGGCTTCCCCAAGGATCTGCAGCGTGTGGTGCTCAAGGACAAAAAGCCCATTACCTGCCGCCCCGGCGAACTGCTGCCGCCCGTGGACTTTGAGGAAAAGAAGCGGGAGATGGCCGCGTTTGACGCCAATCCCAGCTGGCGAGCAGTCCTCAGCTACTGCCTGTATCCCAAAGTGGTGGAGGACTTTGTCAAAAACCAGAAGGAGTACGGCTACATCATGCGTCTGGGCAGCCACGTGTTCTTCCACGGTTTGGCGGTGGGCGAGACCAACAAGGTCAATATCGCCGACGGCAAGACCCTGGTCATCAAGTACCTGGGCCTTGGCGAGGTGGACAGCGAAGGCATGCGCACCGTCAGTTTTGAACTCAACGGCATTCGCCGGGACGTGCAGGTGCCCGACGAGGCGGCCCAGAAGGACATTGTCCGGGTGCCCATGGTGGACCCCGAGGACAAGAGCCAGGTGGGTGCGTCCATCCCCGGCGCTGTCAGCAAGATCAATGTCAAGGAAGGCGACACGGTGGAGAAGAACCAGACCCTGCTGACCATCGAGGCCATGAAGATGGAGACCGCCATCACCGCCCGCATGAGCGGTACGGTGGAGCGCATCGAGATCCGCGAGGGCGATACCGTCAAGGGCGGACAGCTGCTGATGACTATCAAGTGAGGGCAGCCTGCTCCAAATAAAGACCCGCTCGTAAGGAGAGACCGGTTTTTTGACCGGTCTCTCCGCCTTTTTTGGCAGAGACGGCATCAAAAACGGGAAAATCCACATAAAAAAGGGGAGCGGGCAGCGGTTCTCTTACACAAACATCACGAAAAATGCAAGTCACGCGATAAAGTCTTGCAAAAATAATGTCTGGTGAAAAAAATATACTTGAAAAATGAAAGAGAATACGGTATGATATGCACATAAATGCACGGCACCCTGTGCCAAAATGATGCGAGGAAAGAGGATTCATGTGATGAAGAAGTTTTTGTCTCTGCTTCTGGCAGCCATGATGGTGGCATCCCTGCTGACGGGCTGCGGCGATAACGCTGCTGCGGACACCAATACCGGCGATGACGCAGGCAACACGGAAACCACCCAGACCAACTGGAACGTTTCCTCCACCCCCGGTTCCGGCACGGAGTTGAAGTTCCGCACCGGCGGCGACCAGGGCACCTACTACGGCTTCGGCAGCGTACTGGCCCAGGCCATCACCACCAACGGCAATGGCACCAAGGTCACGGCCGTGGTCAGCAACGGCTCTCAGGACAACATCGAGCAGATGGACCTGAACACCGCACAGCTGGGCTTTGTTCAGTCCGATGTCATGAGCTATGCATATAACGGCGAGCGGCTTTTCGAGGGCTATCCCGTCACCGATTTCTCCACGGTGGCCGCCCTGTACATGGAGCAGGTCCAGATCGTTACCTGCGATCCCGACATCAAGACAGTGGCGGACCTGAAGGGCAAGACCGTGTCCATCGGCGCCTCCGGCTCCGGCGTGTACTACAACGCTCTGGATATCCTGGCCGCCTATGACCTGACGGAGTCCGATATCAATGCCCAGTATCAGGACTTTGGCAACAGTGCCGACGCTCTGCAGGATGGTAAGATCGACGCTGCCTTCGTGGTGGCCGGCGCTCCCACCGTGGCTATCACCACCCTGGCCACTGCCAAGGACACCTATCTGGTGGGCCTGGACGATGAGCATATCGCCAAGCTGAAGGAAGCCTCTCCTTATTATGAGGAGTACACCATCCCCGAGGGAACTTATGAGGGGGTGCCCGAGACCAAGACCGTGGCCGTCAGCGCCGTGGTGGTTGCCCGGGACGACGTCTCCGAGGAGGATGTGTACAACATCGTCTACACCATCTTTGAGAACATGGATAACATTGCCCAGTCTCACGACAAGGGCAAGGAGCTGAGCCTGGATTTCGCTGCCGGCGTTACCGCAGTGCCCTATCACCCCGGCGCGGCCAAGTACTTTGCTGAAAAGGGGTATGACGTGCCCACCAAGTAATCGGGCGCAACCCCATGGAACTACGGCGGATTTCCGCCGTAGTTCCTCTTAATGTCCGGCCGGTGAGCGGGACAAAACCACATCCGAAATGAGAGGGAAAACCCTATGGCTTTGTTCAAAAAGAAAGAGGCGGAGCAGGCACCGCCGACCGCCTTTGAAGAGCATGATACGTCCGTCGGTACCGCAGCGGATGTAGAGGCGGTCATGAAAAAATACGACCGGGAGTCCAATACCCGGGTCTGGGAAGGCATGCCGAAACTGGTCATCCGCTGGCTGATGGTTTTGTTTTCCCTCTACTGCATCATTGACACCGTGTTCCTTTCCACCATGCAGGAGATCCGGCTGCCGGTGTTCGTGGGTCTGATCCTGCTGTTCGGCTTTTTGACCTTCCCTGCACGGAAAGGCGACACCCGCGTCAACCACATGCCCTGGTATGATATCATTTTGCTGATTATCGGCCCCGGCGCTTATTTCTTCTACGCCGTCAACGCCCAGAATGTCATCCAGATGTCTGCCAGAGTTATGCAGAATGATCTGTACATGGTCATCGGCCTCATCGGCATCCTGGCGTTGGTGGAGCTGTGCCGCCGGTGCGTGGGCCTGCCCATTTTGTGCGTGGCCGGTGTGCTGCTGGTCTACACCTTCTTCAACCTGATGGGTACGCCCAGCGCGGACCAGGTGAAGCTGACTATCTACCAGGTGATCCGCACCATGTTCTACACCACCAACGGTATTTTCGGCGGTCCCATCAGTGTGTGCGCCAAGTTCATTGTGGTGTTCATCATCTTCGGCGCCTTCCTGGAGCGGACGGGCATTGCCCAGTTCTTCATCAACCTGGCTAACGCTGTGGCCGGCGCTGCCCCCGGCGGTCCCGCCAAGGTGGCTGTTATCTCCTCCGCCCTGTGCGGCATGGTGTCCGGCTCCTCCGTGGGCAACACCGTAACCACTGGTTCCGTCACCATCCCCATGATGAAGAAAACCGGCTACAAGGGCGAATTTGCCGGCGCTGTGGAAGCGGCTGCTTCCACCGGCGGTCAGATCATGCCACCTATCATGGGCGCTGCTGCCTTTTTGATGGCGGAGTTCACCGGTGAGCCGTACAGCCAGATCGCCGTGCGGGCCATCCTGCCTGCCGTGTTGTACTTTACCGGTATTTACATTGCAGTGCACCTGGAGGCCAAGAAGTTGGGCCTGCAGGGCATTCCCCGGGATCAGCTGCCCAAAATGGGGAATCTGATGAAGAAGATCTATCTGCTCTTCCCCCTGGTGCTGCTGGTGATCCTGGTGTCTACCAACACTTTCACCATGGCTAAGTCTGCGGCCATTGCCATTGTGGCAGCTGTGGCAGTGGGCCTTTTGAACAACGTGGTGGATATGGCTTCTAGGAATGAGGACCGTACGGATTTTCTCACTTTCGGCAAGATTCTGGACGCCTTGGAGGGTGGCGCCAAAGGATCCATCACTGTGGCCGTGGCCTGCGGCGTGGCAGGTATCATCTCCGGCTGCATCACTGTGACGGGTCTTGCGTCCAAGCTCCTCAGCGCCATCGTGAATCTCTCCGGCGGCCATGTGATGATCGCACTGGTGCTGACGATGCTCTGCTGCATCGTGCTGGGCATGGGTGTTCCCACCACTGCCAACTACTGCATCATGGCGGCCACCTGCGCCCCCATTTTGATGGACCCCTCCATCGGCGTGAGCAAAATGGCGGCCCACTTCTTCGTGTTCTACTTTGGCATCGTGGCCGATATCACGCCTCCTGTGGCTTTGGCGGCCTATGCCGGCAGCGCCATCGCTAAGGCAGACCCCATGAAAACCGGCGTCAACGCCACAAAGCTGGCCATTGCCGCGTTTATCGTTCCTTACATTTTTGCAATGAATCCCCAGATGCTGTTTGTGGATGTGAGCAGCGCCCTGCAGGTGGTGCAGATCTGCATCAGCGCTCTGCTGGGCATCTTCGGCGTGGCCGCTGCGCTCAACGGTTTCCTGTACCGCCCCATCAGCCCGCTGCTGCGGTTGGTTCTGGTGGTGGGCGGTCTGGGCATGCTGATCCCCGGTACCGTGACTGACGTGGTCGGTTTCGTATTGGTGGTAGGTGTGGTGCTCTACCAGAAAGCCACGGCCAAGCGGTTGGCTGCTGCTTAAACTGCTCAAAAGACGCTCCCGTTTTGGGAGCGTCTTTTTCTCTTCTCCAATTGACAAAGCCAATGTAACCTTTTTCCAGATCCTTCCGTCTATTTTAATATAGTATAGGTCATGTATTCTGAAAGGACAACGAGCCTTTGCAGCGGCTGCCTTCTTTGTAACCGTTTTGTTGTTGCTTTATCAGAAGGACTGTACTAGCATGATTCATACAGTTGGACAAAGCAATCGGGAGAACTGTAAATGGAAAGATAGGAGAACGAGCCAATGTCTGAAGTCAAGGATCTGGAAAATAAGACCCTGTCCCAGGCGGAACCCGTCTTGCCGGATACTGCGGAAAAGACTGTGCCCGCATCCGAAGGGAAAATGGGAAAATGGAAAGCGATGCCCCGGCAGAAACGGCGCCGGATCGTCCGCCGTGTGATTGCGCTGGTGGTGGTGCTTGCAGTTGCGGTGGGCCTCGTCAAGGTGTTTGGCGGCAAAAAGTCGGATGATACGCAGATTGTGACAGACACCGTGCAGTACGGTTCTATCACCTCTACTGTGGAGGGCAATGGCCTGACCAAAGCCAAGAAGAGTGAGACCATCACCCTCACCACCGCCGGAACCGTGACAGATGTCATGGTGACGGAGGGTCAGAAGGTTACCGCCGGGACGCCGCTGTTCACTGTGGATTCCGAGGCTGCCCGCACTGCCGTGCAGAAGGCCCGAAAAGACGTGGAGGGGTATGAGAAGCAGCTCAACACCCTGCAAAAGGACATCGCGGGACTGAACCTGGCTGCCGGCTATCCTGGCAAGCTGATGGATGTGGTGACTCTTAATCCCGGCGACACCATCAACAAGGGCGACAAGGTGGCCACCCTCTCGGATGACACCCGCCTGCGGCTGGAGCAGTATTACAGTTATGCCTACGCCGGGGACATCAAGGTCGGCCAGGCTGTGCAGGTATCCATCCCCTCTCTGATGAGCACTATTCCCGGCACGGTGGAGGCAGTCCATATGGTCAGCCGTATCACACCGGAGGGTTCCAAGCTCTTCTCCGCGGAGATCGTGGTGAAAAATGAGGGCGCGCTGACGGCGGATATGGCAGCTTCCGCCACCGTTACCGTAAACGGTGAGACAGTCTATCCCTACGAGCCGGGAAAGTTGACCTATTACCGCACGGGTGATCTGACCTCCACGGTCAGCGGCACTGTCATCTCCAGCAGCTTGGTGAATTACCTCCAGGTCTCCACCGGACAGGTGCTGGTGCGAATTGACGGCGAGAGCAGCGAAAGCGAGATCTTCACGGTGCAGCAGAACCTGGAAGAGGCTCGCAAGACGCTGGATACTGCCCAGAAGAATCTGGACAACTGCAACGCCGTGGCTCCCATTGACGGCACGGTCATCGGCCTTGCCATCCAGCCTGGTTCGGAGCTGGAGGCCAATACCACCGTCATCACTATCGCGGATACCTCCACCATTGTGGTGGATGCCACCGTGGATGAACGGAATGTGTCCTACGTCAAGCCTGGCATGCAGGTGGAGATCGACCAGTGGGGTACCACCTTCTATGGCACAGTGGATACGGTGAGCCTGAACTCCAAGGCGGAAAACGGCGTGGCGACCTATCCCATGGTCATCAGTGTGGATAATCCCGACGGGTCTCTGATGACCGGCAGCTATGTCAACTACAAGCTCACCGCCAGTGAGAACGACAACTGCCTGATCCTGCCCATCCAGTGCGTGAAGTCCGTGCCTTTGGAGGACGGCTCCGCTGCGGATGTGGTGTTCGTCAAGTCCAATACTCGACCGGAGAATGCCATTGACACCACCGCCACGGTGGATGGCCTGCCCAGCAGTGGGTTCTGGCCGGTGCCGGTGGAGACAGGCATCTCTGACGACTACAACGTGGAAATCAAGTCCGGTGTGGAGGAGGGAATGGAGGTCTTTACCACCGCCCCCACCACCGGAACCTGGTAAGGTGGACGCCATGCTGATTGAGATCAAAGACGTCTACAAGATCTATGGCGAAGGTCTGGTGAGCGAGGTCCGTGCCCTGGACGGCGTGAGTCTAACCATCGACCGGGGAGAATTCGTGGCGGTGGTAGGCCAGTCCGGCTCCGGTAAGTCTACTATGATGAATGTGCTGGGATGCCTGGACATTCCCACCCATGGTGAGTACTATCTGGACGGCACAAACGTCCGGGAACTCACGGACCGGGAACTCTCCCGCATCCGCAACAAGCAGATCGGATTCATCTTTCAGCAGTACAACCTGATCCAGAGCCTGACGGTGCTGGAGAACGTGGAGCTGCCTCTGATCTATCAAGGAGTCGGCTCGGATAAGCGCCGAGAACTGGCAATGGAGGCGCTGGAACGGGTGGGTCTGCTGAGCCGCATCAAGCATAAGCCGGTGGAGATGTCCGGCGGCCAGCAGCAGCGGGTCGCCATTGCCAGGGCCATCGCCACCCATCCCCCCATCATTATGGCCGACGAGCCCACCGGCGCCCTGGATTCCCACACGGGCCACGATGTGCTCCGCTTCCTCCAGCAGCTCAACAAGGAGGGCAGCACGGTCATCCTCATTACCCACGACAACGGAATTGCCGCCACCGCCCGCCGGTGCGTCCGGCTGCAGGACGGCAAGATCGTGGAGGACCGTGAGCAGGAGGTGGACTGGTTTTGAACATCCGACAGGCAATGAAAATGGCCCTGCGGTCCATTCTGGGCAATAAGGGCCGGTCCATCCTAACCATGCTGGGCATCATCATCGGCATCGCCTCCGTCATGACCATCGTCTCTGTGGTCAACGGACAGAACCAGCAGTCTCTCAAGCAGTTCGAGGCCATGGGTACCAACCGGATCAGTGTGTCGCTTTCCATGTTTGATGGCCGGGATTGCTTCGAGGATCTCTATAACTACTGCAATGGCCTTGGAAACGATCTGGTGGTGGGTGTGACGCCCTCCGGAATGGCCAGTGCAACCATCGTTTACGGCACCAAAAACAGCGACGCCATGCAGAAAAACCAGGAAAACATGTTCAGCGAAGACGGCGCCGTGCGGACGGATGTGGAGTTGCCCCCGGATCTGTATTACGGCAGTGACCAGTATGCGGTCTGCAACAACTACAAACTGGAAAAGGGGCGTGACCTGAGTTTTCTGGATATCCGTCAGCACAGCCAGGTCTGCGTCCTGGGTGCCCGGGCGGCCCGGAACTTCTTCGGCTATTCCGATCCTCTGGGCAAGGACCTGTCCGTCAACGGCTACCCCTTCAAGGTGGTGGGCGTCTACGCGGAAAAGGACCCGGACAGCGCCTTTTCCCAGGATAATGTGATCATCTTCCCCTATACTGCCAGCCGGCTGCTGAGCCCTGGCCAGAGCATCAGTGATTTCGTGGTCAAGGCCGCCTCTCGGGAGGCCACGGAAGAGGCCATCACCCGTCTCAACGGGTTCCTCTCCGGCCTGACGGGCAACGGTGAACGGGGCTGGGGCAATGCATACAGCGACAACCAGTGGCAGAATACCCTGAACGAGCAGGCAGCCATGATGAGCATGGTGCTGGGCGGCATCGCTGCCATCTCACTGCTGGTAGGCGGCATCGGCATCATGAACATCATGCTGGTGACCGTCACCGAGCGGACACGGGAGATCGGCATCCGCCGTGCCATTGGCGCCGAGCGCAGCTCTATCGTCACACAGTTTTTGATTGAGGCGGCCATGCTCTGCGGTATCGGCGGCATCATCGGCCTATCCATCGGTACAGTGGCCACACGGGTTACCGGAAAACTGCTGGTACATATGGACATCTGGCCATCGGTACCGATTACATTGGGCGCATTTTTGCTCTCGGTGGTGCTGGGTATTTTGTTTGGCATTTACCCGGCGGCCAAAGCATCCAAGCTCCAGCCGGTGGAAGCGCTGCGGGCGGAATGAAGGGAGAACAGATATGAAAAAACGAATTTTGAGCCTGCTGCTGGCGGTGTGTATGGCGGTGTCCCTGCTGGCACTGCCAGCCGGCGCCGCCAACAGCGGCACCGTTACTTTTTCCGATATCAACGACCGGAATACCGCCATGGCGGTGGAATCCCTGCGCTTGATGGGCGTTCTGGACGGGTATGGCGACGGGACCTTCCGGCCCGGCGCTTCGCTGACCCGGGCCCAGTTCTGCAAAATGGCGGTGTATGCCATGAACGGGGAGGATGAGCTGGGGCGCTATTCTACCGTCACGGTGTTCCCGGATGTCAAACCCAGTTACTGGGCCTCTTCCTATATCAATATGGCGGCCAAGGGAAAGGGCGTTATTGCGGGCTATGCCGACGGACAGTTTCACCCCGAAAGAACCGTCACCGTGGGGCAGGCCGTAACCATTTTGCTGCGGCTGCTGGGCTATAAGGATGAGAACCTGGGCGGCATCTGGCCCCAGAGCTATATGGCGGAGGCCGCCAGCATCGGGATGACGGATGGCGTGTCCACCGATGCCTATGCGTCACTGACCCGGGCACAGGCGGCACAGCTCTTTTTGAATCTGCTGCGGGCCGATATGGTGGAAGGCGGTTCCTATGCCGCGACCCTGGGCACCGTAGTGGAGAACGTCATGCTGGTCTCCTCCACGGCAAAGGCCCCTGACGGCCGGGAAAACGGCCTGGAAACCGCCGGCGGAAGCATCTATCAGCTGGCCTCCGGCAAAACCTCCAACGGCATGCTCAACGGTTACAAGGGCACGATGGTGCTGGATAAGCAGGGAAAGGCACTGACCTTTGTCCCCGATGCGGTGGGCAGCAGCAAGGTCATTACTCTCTCCACGGCTAAGGCCACCGAGATCACGGATATTACCGGGGTGCGGTATACGCTCACCAGTGATACGGCTACCTACTATAACGGAAAGGAAACCACCTGGGGCGAGACTTACTCCTGGCTCAATGCCGGTGCGTCCGTGACGCTGTATCTGGGCGCTGCGGGCAATGTGGAGTACGTGTTCGTGGGCGGCGGTTCCACTGCCAGCGCGGCTGTGGTGGTCTATGAGGATCACTCCGCGGCGGGCTTTGACTCCCTGGTGGGTACCGGAACGACTTACACCATCTATAAAAACGGCGTGAAGGCCACCTCCGCAGATCTGCGCAAGTACGATGTGGCGACCTATTCCACGGTCACCAATACCATCCGGGTGTGTGATACCCGCATCAGCGGCTACTATGAGGCCTGCAGCCCCAATGCTAAGGAGCCTTCCAAGGTGACAGTGCTGGGCCATGAGTTCAATGTGCTGTCCACCGCCATGGCAAGCCTCTCTGAATTTAAGCCGGGCGATCAGATCACCCTGTTGCTGACGGAGGATAACCAGGTGGCGGCTGCAGTGAAATCCGGAACCAGCGGTGCCAGCGGCAATGCTGTGGGTATCGTCAAGAGTGCCTCCGCGGGTTCTGCCTCGGTAGACCTGCTGTGCGGCATCCACGTGGAGGGCAAGGCCAACTTGTCTGATTCTACGGCGGCGCAGCTGCAGGGCCAGCTGGCTCGTGTCAGCTCCACCAAGGAAGGGCTGAATGTCAGCAGCCTTACCGGAGGCGTGGGCGGCGATCTGGATGTGAACGCCAGAAAGCTGGGCAACAAGAGTCTGGCCGACAATGTGATGATCTTCCGAAGAGACGGCGGCACACTGACCTCCGTCAGTCTCAGTGAGCTGACCAGCGGCATCATCGCCAGAAGCCAGATCTCCTACGCCCGGACCAACTGGGCCGGCGATGTGGATCTGATCGTTCTGGGCAGTGCCGACAGCAGCACGGTCTACTATGGCCGGGCCATCGTTCAGACCAGCACTGCCGAGAATGGCAGTGAAACGAGAACGCTGGCAGTGGAGTACGGCAACGGTCAACGGAGCGAGGCCATTCGGACAGATAGCCAGATCAGCAACGGTGAGTACATCTACATGGGCGTCAAAGGCGGCCGGATCACCAGCCTGGGTTCTCTGACCTGCCTGTCCGGTGTTGCCAACAGCGCGTGGAGCGGAGATGGCGCTGTTACTGTGGCAGGGCGCACTTATACCGTCTCTGACAGCGTGGCGTGCTACAACCGCACCACGGGAACCTGGATGACCCTCGCCGCTGCACATGCGTATGCAGCGAAAGCGGATCTGTATGTCCGGGACGGCGTAGTCCGTGTCATCGAAGTGAACTGACAGACACCCCCTTCCAATAAAAAACCGTTCCGTGGGATTTCCCACGGAACGGTTTTTTTATCCGAAAAAAGAGGCAGCCAGAGAGCGCGGCGTATCTGTTCTTTTCCCGGGAAAGACCGGGAGCCGCTCAGACAACCTGGAAGAGGTAGAACTTGAGGTAATTGGTTTCATCTACACCCCAGAGAATAGGATGGTCACAGGACTGCTGCCGTGCTTCGATCTGCCGCAGCTGTACGCCGGCGTCCCGGGCGGCGTCATGGAGCATGGCCACAAATTTTTCCTCCGTAGCGAAGTGGGAGCAGGAACAGGTGGCTAGGTACCCGCCCCGGGGCAGCAGACGCATAGCCCGATAGTTGATCTCTTTGTAGCCGGCAAGGGCGTTGCGGACCGTTTTGCGGGACTTGGTGAAAGCCGGCGGGTCCAGAATGATGAAGTCGTACCGGGAGGGCTCCTTCTCAAGGGCAGGCAGTAAGTCAAAGACGTTGGCGGCCATACAGGTGA
>OOBW01000986.1_pt1 | contig 15101 bp, 15 predicted proteins | sample 1671701 | NCBI WGS metagenome assembly OOBW01 (sample SAMN06348183, study PRJEB24527) | human gut metagenome | biome: human gut; feature: ankylosing spondylitis patient; material: feces | host: Homo sapiens | place: China | collected 2015-10 | reverse complement strand
TCGACCGCACCGTCCACCACGGCAGGATGATCAGATTCGAGGGCGACAGCTACCGAAAAGCCCACGCCCTCATGCAATAAACCCAGAAACCACCGACCGGACAGACCGAGCCACGACAAACCGGCAACATAACGACCGGTAACTCGGTCAACTTTCCCACGGTAAAACGGTACACGCCGAGTTGACAAAATACACGCTCGCCGGCTCCCCGGCCGCCGTCCGGAACGACGACGAGGGCGGCTACGTGCGCGGCGCCGCCTACTACGCGAGGGAGGGCGAGCGATGAACCTCGACGTCGAGACCAAACGCAAACTGCGCGAGATGGGCTGCGACCGGCTCGTCGACGCGTTCTGCGCCCAGGACGACGACCTGCTCGCCGCCGTCGCGTGCGCCGAACGCGTCAGGCTCGCGGTCGACGACGCGTACGGCATGTTCCTCGACGACCGGGTCGGCGGGCTGGTGCGTCGAGCGAGGCTGCGCTACCCGAACGCCGACCTGCGCTCTATCGAGATGGTCGAGGAGCGCGGCCTGAACCGCGACGTCATCAACCAGCTGTCCACCTGCGCGTGGATCGGCAGACACCGGAACGTGGTGTTCCAGGGATACGCCGGATCGGGCAAGACATAGCTCGCCAACGCGGTCGCCAGACAGGCGTGCCGCAACAGGATCCGCACGCGCTACATCAGGGTGCCGGACCTCGAGGAGGAATGGCTCGTCGCGGGCGACAAGCCCCAGGGACGGACCAAGGTCCTCAAACGCTACGCGTCGTACGCGCTGCTCGTGCTCGACGAATGGCTGTTCGACCGTCCGAACGACCAGTTCCGCGGGTTCCTCTTCGAGCTCATGGAACGCCGCTACGACACCTGCAGCACGGTCTTCTGCACCCAATACCAACAGAAGGACTGGCACGAACGGCTCGGGGGCGGCCCTCACGCCGACGCGATCATGGACCGCATCGTGCACAACACCATCTGGGTGGGCACCGGCGACTACAACATGAGACGCCACCACTACCACGACAACGACGACAAGGAATAACAAACGGTGGGCACCGGTGCCCACGTCACCAGCGCCGGTGCCCACCCGCAATACGAACGGTGCCCACCCGCAATAATCACAGGTGCCAACACCTACAAATATTCAGATGACGATGCTGTTGAGGGGGGTGAGCCAGTCGGGGACGGCGCGTGCCGCGCGTTGTGGCAAGCGTGATGTGTCGCGTGCCGCCAGGGTCATCCGGGAGTGTTCGGTGGATTCCGCCCTGCTGGCGTCCCTGAGCGATCGCGAGGTTGCGGAGCGTTGGTTCCCGGTCAGGCCGCGGGAGCGTGCCGAGGGGTATCTGCATCCCGATCTCGACGCGTGCGTGGAGCGCAAGGGCGCGTATCGCAGGCTGCCGTTGAAACTGTTGTGGTACGAGTATCGCGATTCCGCCGGGCGGGAGGGGCTGAAGGCCCATGGCTATCAGGCGTTCCGCGCGCGTGTTCGCCGCGCGCGCGGAACGGTCGGAGCGCGGCCGCGCGTTTGGAGCACGTGCCGGGCGACAAGGTGTCCGGCGACTGGACCGGCGACTGCCCGCATCCGGCCGATCCGGTCACTGGCCGGCGCATGAAGGCGCAGGTGTTCGTCGCCGTGCTCCCGTACTCGGGGTTGATCTTCGCCCGGGCGACGCCGGACCAGCGCATGGCGTCATGGCTGGAGGCGCACCGAAACATGCCGGAGTGGTTCGAGGGCGTGCCGAACATGCTCGTCCCGGACCAGTGCGCGACTGCGGTCGACCGCACGCCCCGCGGGTTGATGGAGACCCGACGCCGACAGGCGGTATCTGGAATTCGCCGGGCATTACGGGACCGCGGTCGTGCCGGCGCGCGGGTTCAAGCCACGAGACAAGGCGCTGGTCGAGGAGGCCGTGGACCTGGTCGGGCAGTGGATCGTCGAGCCCTCGCGGGATGAGACGTTCCGCACGATCATGGATCCCGGACGACTACATCGGCGAACGGGTCATGTGGCTCAACCGCCGGCACGCCACTCCGGGGCGGGATTCGAGGCAGGAACGGTACCGGGGCCGGGGAACGACAGATGCTGCCGCCTTGCTTCCCGCGGAGCCGTCCGGCCCCTGCCAGTGGAGGAAGGCCAAGGTGCTTAGCGATACTGCCATATCCGCGTCGAGGCGCATGATACTGCTCCGTGCCCCACGGACCGGCGCGGAAGGACCCTGGACGTGAAGCCGGCCATGGAACGCGTCGTCGCGTACGACGACGGCATCGAGGTCGCCTCCCGTTCTCGTCTTCATGGCGTCTACGGTCGATACCCGACCTGGCCGGGAACGCACGCCGCGGGAACCACAGGAACATGAAATCCCTCTGGAACAGGGAGCGGTTCGAGTCCTGGGCCGAGGCCATCGGCCCGGAGACGCGTGTGATGGTCACCCGTCTGCTGGATTCGGCGCCAGTGGTCGAACAGGCGTACGTGCCATGCAACAACATCCTCAATCTCCCGAGAGGAAATACGGGCCCGAACTGCTTGAACAGGCCGCCGGGGAAATCAACCAAGAGGATCGTACCGTGTCCCTGACGGGCATGCGCCACCGCATCCTCGCCATCCGTGACCGCAGGAGACAACAGGCGTCCCCGGCATCCGCCGCTCCAATCAGCGAGCGGATCGTGGACCGGGCCGGCGGCGCCGGCCGTGTCCGTGGCGCCGACGCCTACCGCAGGACAAAGGGAGGCGAGGGGCGATGACGATCCTGACCGATGACGATTTCGAACTGTCCGCCCGGTTCAAGATCCGCGCCATGGGCGACAAGCTCCACGGGGATCATCGACGACGAATCCTACGACCACGTGGGGTTCGAGGAGAAAATCAAACTCATGCCCGAACGCCGGAGACCGAGGCGCGCGGCGCGCGCAAGATCGCCAGGCTCATCCGGCAGGCGAGGTTCAAATACAAGGACGCGTGCGTCGAGGACATCGAAAATCCCACCCGAACGCAAGCCCGGCCGCGACAGGATCGAACGCCTCGCCTCCTGCCAGTGGGTGCGTGACAGGGAGACCCTGATCATCATCCCCCGGCACGGGAAGCGGGAAAAGCCACGATCGGCCAGGCCCTCGGCAACGCCGCATGCCGCCGGGGAATCCCCACACGATACGCGCGCATGCAGGACATGCCCCGGGGAAATCGACCGCACCCGGCTCGACGGCCAGGCCGCCTACTACAGGAAGGTCGACGAATTCAAGAGCATCGACCTGCCGGTCCTGGACGATTTCCTGACCACGCCGGCCGACGCGGCGGACAGCATCCTCATCTTCGAGATCATGGAGGCACGCAGCTCGGCCGGCGCCACGCTCATCGCCAGCCAATGCGAACCCGAGCAATGGTACGTGAGGTCCGGCAGCGAGCTCATCGCCGACAGTACCCTGAGTCGTCTCACCGGCTCCGCCCGGTATCTCGAACTCGAAGGCCCCGACATGCGCCGACGCAACACCACACTCAGCGAAGAAAAAGGATGGAAGGAAGTGACCGCAGGCACCAACGAATAACCCTGTCGACCAAACGTACCGCCGGTACCATCCACAGGTTACCGGCGGTACCACCTATCGGAGACCCCATTACCAAAAACGATTATTTTCCAAAGAGTCATCTGATGTATCGGCGGATGAGGTATTTGGCCAATGTTGCAGGACCGTTGGCAACGGTGTATTTGAGGGTTGGAATCCCACCTACTAGCCGATCGAATCGGGCGTGGCGGCCGATACCGCTCATCACAGGCTGTTTGCCGCTGTCAAGGTACTGTCTCAGTTGGCTGGTGAGCCCGTCCCGGAGAGTGGCGAGTTGGGTTTGCCGTAGTCCGGTGGCGTTAAGCACTTTAGAGTTGTCAACCACACGGTTATACATGCGGTCGTATCGGATCTGCCATACGGCACCGTGCGCGCGTTCGAATCTTGCCATGTCGCAGTCGTGCACGTCCAGCGTGGGAACGACCGTTTGGTAGATACCGACGATCTTTTCCCATGTCATGTGTTCGGCCGTGGAGACAGTAAACGCTTCCTCCATGGCCTCGGCGTTGCCGACGAGCAGCGCAATCATGCGAGCCACGTCGCCACCCCAAGTCATGGTTGCCTGTTTGGCTAGCATGACCTGCGGCACAGGCACGGGGATTCCACGAAGTGCACGCCACAACCAGACGTCAGCTTCGTGTACGGTGAGTTGGAATCGTCCCGTCCCGTCGTAGGTGATGGCGGGGCGAACGATGGTCCAGTTGCTCCTGCCGCTGTCGAAGAGCATGTTCTCACATCGCGCCTTGGCCAGCGCATACTCGTCAGTCGCCAGGTATTCGGTGTTTCCGATGACGTCGAGCAGGCGTGGGGAATCCTCGGTGATGACGGGCGAGTCGGCGTACACGCGGTACGAGGACGTGAACACGTACTGACCGGTCGCGTTCAAAAACCTCGCCACCTGGGCTTTGAACTCGTCAGTGGACCAGATCATGAAGTCGACGATCGCGTCCCAATGATCAGCGAGCAGACCATCGAGGAACCCGGTCTCTTTGGCGTTGCCTTTCACATAGGAGACGCCTGGGATATTCGAGACGCGGTCACGACGGCTCGTAACGACGACTTCATGTCCGGATTCGGCGAGCAGTTGGCTGACGTGGACGCCCATTGCGCCCGTGCCTCCCAGAATAAGGATTCTCATGACTGATATCCGTTCCGTTTCAGCGCTTGAGGATTTTCTTGATGGCGTTCACGCCTTTGTCTCCAAGGACATTGCGCACGGCATCCTTGGCGACACCAACAACGTCAGTTTCCAACGTCTGCATGATGCGCAGCGCGTCGCTTTCGTCCGTGCTATCGGTGAACACCTCCAGCAGCATCGGCCGGTCGCAATGCTCCGGCGTGGTGAACCGGTCGAGGTGGGCGAGCAGCTCCTCCTTGTTGGAGGCGCCCATGTATTCGAAGCCGAGATCTTCAGCGTAGTGTTTGAGCAGTTCGTGGGATCGGTTGCCGTAGTGGCCGCGGGCGGCCATGTACGCGTCGGCTTCCCGGCCGAAGCGGGCGGCCTTGTGGTCATAGTTCTTGAACTCGGCGCCGACACCGTTGTTCACGACCATGATGCGCACGTTGGCACCGATGTGCCGGTTGCCCAGCGAGTTGAGATCGTAGAAGCAGGCGAGATCACCAACCACACCGAAGAACAGTTTGTCCGGAGACGCCAGGGACGCTCCGATGAGCGAGGACATACAGCCATCGATGCCGAAGCCGCCCGTGTTCGCGTAGCAACGGATTGACGGGTCGACGGGGAAGAAGTTCCAGCTTCTCAAAGTGTTGAGGATGCCCAGATGCAGCACGGATCCCTTGGGCAGTTTCGGGGCGGTCTGCTGGGCGCACCAGATGTTCGAGAACGGCAGGTCCGGGATCTTCTCGCGGAGTTTGGCATCCTCGGCACGCCATTCCTGCAGCAGACGCGGAGACGCAGCTTTATCGCCAGCAGCATCAGCATACGCCTCGAAGAACTGCTCCTCTTCCATATCGAAAATGTACCGAAGCTTGCCGAACGGGTCACGTGGCTCGCCGTCCGGGTTCGCACGCCACACCTCAGTGCAAGACGGGTTCGCGTACGCGCCGGAGATCTCCCCGATATGAATCATCACGTCCACGTGCTTGCACGCCGGCACGTAACGGGACTGCTTGACGACAAGCGCGCATTGCGCCCCGTAATCACCTGTATAGTTCGACGTATGATCGCCAAGCACAACGGCACCGTACGCCTTGCAAAACCGGTCAACGGCCCGGGTGAGCCGATTGCTCCACGCGGTGTGGGCGCCGACGTATACCGCTACACGCTTGCCGGATAATGACGGGAGGGCATCCCCGATCTCTACCCTGTCTACGTAGCGGACTCGCGGTAGTTCGGTCACGTCGAAGTTACCGCTGTATGTGGTGACAAGATTGACGTGAACCGGTCCGCCGCCATGATGGGTGAGTTCAAGCAGGGCCCGGTTTAGGTTCGCTTCGCATGCCCAACGATCGTCGGCGCTGTGCACGGATGGGCACTGCACACTGACCTTGCATACGTCGTTGAGTTCGTTGGTTCGATCGATGACCTGCGGCGTCATGCTGCCGATACGCCCCAGATGCTGCGTGCTGGTCACCGCCAGCACGGGCAGCTTGCGGTAATACGCTTCGGTCAATCCCGGCAGGTAGTTGCGGGAAGCCGTCGCCCCGGTACATGACAATGCCACCGGCTCACCACTTTCTGCGGCCAAGCCGCACGCTATGTACGCCGCGGAGCGCTCATCCACCGATGAATAGATACGGAAATATGAATCCCTCTGTAAGCAAGCAACAAATGTCACATTCGTTGCACCGGGACTCACCACCACCTGTTTCACTCCGTGGTGTTTCATCAGCGCCACCAAAATCTGAATATTGAGTTCATCGGTATAACCATTAGTCGTCGTCATGTTTTTATCTTTCCTGTTTTCCGATTGGACTTTATCGTTTTGTGGACAATATATGTTTGAGTTTGTCAGTCAGCATCCGGCGCTCGTCCTTCTTCAACGCGAATCCGTAGATCGCAAGCCCGTACAGAACCGTGTATACGGCTCCCCATGCGATGAACCATCCCCAATTGGAAACAGGAACGGCCAAGGTGCCGCATTGACAGAGGGCGCATACTATTATGGTCAAGATTGGCATCGGAATGACATGACGCCAGAAGTATCCCATATCTAATCCGATACCGTGCTGGTAGTACCAATTCATGAACAGGCCACACCCTAAAATCACATAGGCAACATAGCCGATGGCCGGTGCCCAGCAACCCAGGGATGGCGCAAGAACGATGGTTAGGATCACGTTCACCACCGCCATGCACAGGTAGGCGATGCTGCGGGCCCTGTGCCGGTTCTTCGCACGCTGGATTTCAATGCCAGTGTTCTGCACCAACGGGATGAATAGCGGCGTCGTCATAACGACGATCAGCCAATATGCATCCTCAAAATCTGGACCAGCCCATTGCCGGATGAAGAAGCGGCCCAAGAGGACGAACCCTCCCCACACCCACATGTACAGAATCGCCTGATACCGTCCCACCCGTGTCATCAAATGAGTAAGCACCGTGTTGTCATCATGTTCGGCGACAATACGGTTAATCAACGGCGTGAACACGTTCGACATCGTGGTTGACAACGAATAGAACACTGATCGAATCTGCACCGAAATCGCAAAGACGGCAGCTACCGAAGCACCGGACAATGCGCCAAGGATGACGTTTGGGAGGTTCTGGTTAATCAACTCGCAAATCTGATTCGTAAAAATCCACGCGCTGAACACGGCGACCGCACGGAACAGTCCCGTATCGAAATGCCGTACGTCGAAACGCATCCCCAGAACGCCGATAGCGTAGCGCATGTTCAACGCGAGCAGCACAAGCGTCACTGTCAACTGCGCGAAGGCCACGGCAACGACATCCATTCCCAGTTCAAGAAGTATGAATGATAGTATGGGGGCCGCGAGTGTGGTGAACAACTGCCGGGACTGTTGGAACTTGAATCGCTCATGGGCGAGGATGAACGCATCGAACACCGTGGAAAACAGCGTGCAGGCGATATTGACCGTCATGATCGAGATGAGCGTTCGCGATAACGCGATTTCGCCGTCCGTGAACCCCTTTGAAAAAATCAACCCGGCGTTCGCAGCAAAAAGAAAGCCGAGCAGCAGAGCTACCACACTCACGCCAATGTACAGCAGCAGATACATGCCATTGAGCCGACGGACGTCTTCCTCAGTACCGTTGGCTTTCTTTTGCATGTAAAAGCGGACGTACGCCTCCGAAAACCCGAACATGAGCAAAGTGAGCGAGAATACGAAAGCATACGTGCTCTGATACACGCCGTATTCAGCCTGGCCCACGAAGTGCAGCAGCATCGGCGTGTACACCAGATTGACCAGGTTCTTTACCACGATGTTCACGTACCCCAACAGCGCACCGGCTTTACGCTGACTCACCATCAGCTACGCCTCCATGGCCTTGTCTAGCCATGCCTGTGATTCGGCACGGTGTTGCGCAAGCAGCTTATCAACTTTGTCATAATCAATCCGAGGGGCGAGTCCCTTATCCATAACGACTGAGTCGAGGTCGAACAAGCGGAACAGCGTTTCCATACGGGAATTCATGTTGGCTTTGCCTTCCATGCCCGCGCGGTTGAACACGGTGAACTGCTTATGGTAGAGGATGGAGAAGCAGCACGCGTGATAGGAATCCGTGAACACATACTGGGCCTTGGAGAACAACTCGACAAAGTCCTGCGGACCGGCCACATAGGTCTCCTTGTCACGCAAGTCAAGGATACGGCGGACCCTGCAGCCATGTGCCTTCGCATAAGACTGGATGGTTTTCTCCTGTTCGTCGGAGGGTTTTCCGAGGAAGTACGTCAGCACGTACCGATCGTCGTCGGGAACGAATCCGCGGGTAATCGTGTTCCATTGTGTGGTGGTGAGCATAAGCGTGGGGTCGAGCACGACGGTCGCGTCCAACCCGGTCATCTCCTTGACGAGTTCGGCGCCTCGGTCCTCACGGACCGAGATCGCCTTGAGTCGTGGCAGATACCTCTGAAAAATCGGCTTGACATCATCATCAACCTCAGAAACACCAAAACTAGCAGCATAACTTATAGTTTTTGCATTTGTTTTAGCTCCTAGAAAAGTTAATAACTCAGAATTAGAGAACCAGTGATAGTTCCAAATTTGATCGGATCCTAGAATAAAAAGACAATTATTGTCTTTGCAGTCAGAATATCTATTTATAAATCGAATATGTTTGTTAAACAGGTTAAAAGCGTTCTTTTTTTTGAAAGAATGATGGAATTTGTTTCTTCGCAAAGGAAAAAATAAAAATGTTTTGATTGTTTTTAAAAGAGGATCATACAACCTGTAATTAAGCGTAGAAACATTTCCGTATCTTTTCAACAAAAAAGTTAATGCATAATTCTGTAGTCTATTACCATAATTACCAGAATCAAAAATTGTAATAATATGAATCTTCATTGTGTCGACCTACTTATCAATAGGGATCGGGGTTTCGACTGTTCCTTTATTATTTATTTTATGAGCTGGTATACCGGCCCAGGTCGTATTTGAATCATATATATCCTTTAAAACTAAAGCGTTTGCCCCAATACGGACGTTGTCGGCAACATAAATACCGCCTAAAACTTTGGAGTCCACCATCAACTCAACGTTGTTGCCTATAATTGGGCATTTATTGTGTGCCTGCGCTATTACGACACCGCTGGATATACTGCAAAAATCACCGACCTTAGTATTTGCGTTCACGATTATTCGTTCGGCATGCCAAATAACTAATCCTTTTCCAAAAACATTGATTGGAATCTCGGAACAAAATGATGAGCAAATTTTATGCAATAGCAATTTGTGATATATATATAATATATATTTCAAAAAATTGTTTTTGTTATTGAAATAATATTCACATTTTCGTAGATGTAATTTGAGTTTAATTATTTTATTTTTTGTGCTTAAAATGTTAAGGCTACACTGTTTCGGTTGGACTGATAAATCTGCACGAATGTATTCGTGTAATTGTTCTTTTGTTTTGATTGGCATCTGGGATCCTTTTTGAAAATCAAAAAAATATCAAATACATATAGTAATTACATTTGAGTGTATGAAACTCTTATCCATTTGTATTTTCATTTCCATTTCTTTAACCATTCTGAAATTAGAACTATTATTGTAACGAGCAGATGAATATTGTATTTTAAGGCAATTATCAGAAACAAATAATCCGGTCTCAACGGAAGGTGTCGGAGATATTGAAATACTCTTTCTTTCTTCATTGTTATCGCTATCGCCTTAAAATGTCGGACTTTTGTCGAATAAGAAGTGTTTTCTAGTTCACTCATCTTAAGAAGATTGATGTATTGATTTATCATGCCATAAGTAACCGCCTTGATGCATGTAGAACCCCATTTGTTCGCATATTCAACTAGTCGTTGATTCACTATCACAATGTCAGAGAGTTGTTGCTTTCTAAATCGACTTGTACTCGATGAATCATTATTTCTATAATAATACAAGGGCTTATCCAGTTGTACCAAGCTCTTTGCGCAATCAATAATTGGAAGCAGTTGAAAAAGATCCTCACCATGCATGAGTCCTGTGAACGACTTATAGTCAGCATCAAAGTCTATACATGATAATCGTACTGCCTTCCCCCAAAGATTGTTGAAACGTCCTAGGCAAACGCATTCTTTAACCTTCATGTACTCTTTATCGCGATATTCTCCGGATTGGAGTTGCATTCCTTCGGATACGCTGAAATCCGACTTTCTAGAAAATGGGAAAGAGATTATATCGACCATCGACTGTTTTATAGCAGAAGCTATTTCCAATAGAGCATCATCGTGTAAAAAATCATCAGCATCAAGAAAAAGAACATATTGCCCTGTAGCATGAGCTAAAGAATTTCTTCTTGCAACCAATGGTCCTTGGTTCTTTTGTTGATATATATGAAATCTTTTATGTTTTTTTGCAAATTCACTAAGAATACAATAAGTAGAATCAGTCGAACCGTCGTCAGTAATTAAAACTTCAAAATCCTTAAAGTTTTGTCGTAAAAGTGATTCAAGAGCTGTAGAAATGTATTTTTCGGAATTAAAAGTTGGTATGACGATTGAAAATAATGGAATCATATTTACCCCTTTAGTAAGCCTTAATATATGATGTTATAACAATCTGCGCGGGATTAATAAAATATTTCTCCCAAAGTTGTAACAAAGGGATATATCTCTCCACCTCTTTGGAAGATAAAAGCAAAAATAAAGTAAAAAGTAAATAATACAACTAGAACGAAGGATGCATATGAACTTTTTTTATCAGTGCTGTAAGTGAGAGATGACACAAATAATCCGGCATAGGGTATAAAATAATAGCCAACACGTCCAACTGATTCTGATAATAATTCCAATTGAATTAATGTGCATCCAAGTATATAGGTAACAAAATAAAAATCATATATAGCGGTTTTCGGAGTATTATCTTGTACGGATATATTCTTGATATTATATGAGACATTATCAATTGATTGTCGACAAATCCACCATATTGCAAAGGCTGCAACAGCAAGCACAAGCGTGGCTTCATTTGTGCTTCCGTCACCGATATGCATAATTTGGTATGTATAAGACTCTTTGAATTGTGCGAAGAAATAGATAATTTTTTCACCAAAAAGAAATATAATCGCAATACTTGTAACTCCAAGCATAATTAAAATATAATTTCGCCATTTTCCAAGTAATTTTCTTCCAGAATTTGGATTCAATGTCAATCTTAATATTGGATATGTCAATGCTGCTATAAAGCCTGTCTGATGAAAAGAAATAGCTAATAATATTATTATTAGGTAATGTAAAGGTTGTTTCTTAAATGCAAATATAATAGCAACAAAACCAATCGCTACTGCAATGCATTGCTTCATTACATTCAAAGATAGTGGATAAATTAGAAAGAAATAACATAGCATGCAAAGCCATTCATGTTTATTGAATAAATAGTGTGCTGTAATATAAACAGGTACAATGGTGAGAAATTGCAAACTTCCGAGATATATCTCAAAAGAATTACTAGCATTTATGATTACCCATGAAAATAGGTTAAAGCCCGGCGGAGATGTAGATGAAGATAATTCCAGAAAACTTATTAGATCATTTTGGGAAGCAGTTTGAAAAGTCCAGATTCCATATACACCAACATCGGTGCCTATGCTTGAATCTCTTGCGCTGGCTAAAATGCATGGTATAAGCAATCCCACAGTCACAAAAAAATATGCAAGAAGACCACGACATTTACCGGCAATGTAAAGAAATAAAACGGAAATTGCGAAAGTTAAAAGATAAATCAACGGAGAAGACCAACCTTTCGCGCTGCTTTACAAAATAAATCAAAATATATTTGTCCGAAACAGGTAATTCCGGCTGCCATTCTCTCACGTTTGCGGGCAAACTGGTCGTTCAGTACTGTTAAGCGATAACGTCTAAGAAGTAACCACAATTTAGCACGATCATTCTCTGTTTCGGCAGAAGTTCTGATTCCAGTAGGTATTTGTGCGTAAACCATACGACATAAAGAGAAACATCTGGATGCTGCGGCATCAGCAAAATCAGGATACCATTTTATAATGTCATGATAAAGTTGGTCGGCAATCAACAAAGCCGATTTTGCCTTAATTGAGCTGTAATCCTGCCTTATAATACTGTTATTTCTTATGCGGTATGCATATAAATTTCGGCAATTAAGTATTGCTATTTTATTGACCTTATGAATAATTTTGTATATTGTTGCAAGATCTTCATAATATAATCCTACGGGAAATGGATTTTCACCAAGTAACTTTTTCTTATAAAAATGCCATTGGGCACCTGTATCTAATTTCTGATAAAGCATTAGACGTTGAACGTAAGCGGAAGGTAAGGATTTTACATTTGATATAAAGTCCAACGACTCTGCCAGTGTGCATTCTGTTCCGTCCTTGAATGGTTTGCCAAATGGAACAGCAGAGATGTCACTGTTTGTATCGACCGCAGCGCGTAACATTGCCTCGATGAATATGGGCGAAACCCAGTCGTCGCTATCAATAAAAGAAACCCACTCGCCAGTGGAGTGCTTAAGCCCAAAGTTCCGAGCGTCAGAAAGACCTCCATTTGGCTTATGTAAGACTTTGACCCTCGAATCTTCTTTCTGAAGAAGGTCGCATATTTCACCAGAACCATCTTTGGATCCATCATCGACAAGAATAATTTCCAAGTTTTGATAGCTTTGATTAAAGATACTACGGATACATTGTTGGAGATATAACTTGACGTTATAAATTGGCACAATAACTGATACGAGTGGGTTAGTGGACATTGCTCATATTCCTATATTAATTAAACATATCTGAGTGGTTTTCGTAAATATGTGAATAGTTATTATTGTCATCTGCGTTGATTTCATTTGTCTAAATGTACTCATTCAGATGTTTAATTTGTATGCTTTGATTGGATATAATATCCAAAGAAAATATAATATGAAAGTATGTATTTTATTATAATTGTGGCAATTACCTATGTCTTTTATCTTATCCTTATGGGTAAAACAACTTACATCTATAGCAATCATTTACTGTTGACCTCCGAAGCGCTCGAGGTCCAAGCGGCTGTCTCCGATTTTATTTCAGCCGTAAGTTGTTCATACCAATCAGCAAGATTTCGAGCACTTTGAGAGATGTCATACCCAGCGGAAGCTAGAGGTTTAAAGGTATTGATTTCAGAGCGCTGAGTTATGAAATCTTTTTTTGCGACTTCAACGAGGGATCGCGCCCAAGAAGCAGGGTCAATTGATAGTTTGCGTATATCGCATAGGCTTGGAATCAGAAATGCTTCTTTTGTAATCTGATCAGAAGCAACTATGGGGAGAGCTGCGGCTTGGGCTTCTATAGCTGTTAGTGGCAATCCTTCATACAGTGAAGGGAAAAGTAATACATCGAATGCAGAGTACCACTTATTAGCGTCTCTCCGCATTCCCATAAAACGTATAGTACGATCAATTCCCAGCCTGCGAGCATGCTCTTTTATTTTATGCATGTCGTCACCAATGCCCAACATTACTAATATGGAATTAGGTTGTTCCTTGAGGAGTTCAGCCCAGATATCCATTGAAAATGACTGATTCTTTTGTTCACAGAATCGTCCAACTTGGCCGACAACAAGGGTGTCAGATTTAGCTCCGATTTCAGCACGTAAGCGTTTGCGCGACGAAGAATCATATTGGAACTGATCAAGTTCTATCGCATTACGAATTATTTTAACTTTGCCTGTGTCAACGATTTTATCGCCAAACAACCAACGTGCGGAATACATGCCACACGCTGCGAGATAATTCGGATATATTCGTGAGAACGGTCGTAATAGATTCTTTACAGCAGTTTTTGCTTTTTCATTCGAATTTGCGGTGCTGTGGCTGTGCGCGATACGGATAGGAATCTTAGCTTGTTTTGCTGCTCGGAGAGTGAACACACTAATTGCATTCATGTGAGAATGAACGATTAAAGGCTTGTACTGAGCGAATACGCTACGGCAAGCACGCATATACAAAAGAGGATCATTGTATGAAGGGACAGTAATGATACGTCCACCCATTTTTTTAATCTCTTCGCCTGGGACTGCGATTGAATCTGACTGTACTACAAAATCAAACTGTATTCGGCTGCGGTCAATGTGACGATAATGGTTCATCACAGTGGCTTCAACACCACCGCCCATCATTCGGCCGACGACCTGCATAACGCGTAGTGCTTGACTCACGCTTGTCTCCTGATGAAAACATTTACTGTGTCGACTTTGGTAATACAGAAAGAAGAAACATAACGGCGCTTATCAGACGAACATGCACACATCAAGGCCCTTCTTTCCTCAAACTTATATGCTCGTTTAAGTATACATACCCCCCAGGTCATCCGGAAGCCCGACGTTCGTCATAATGTTTGAGCGTGAAATTCTGGTTCGTTTGTCATAAATGGCGAGCGTGAAATCCCGTCCGGCATGGCCGGGCGCGGGGATGCTTGCCTTATGGAAGGCGGACTGGACATGGCCACGAGGAAGCGGCTGGCGAACAGGTTCAAGGCGGAGTACGCCAGGGGAACGAAGAAGCAGAAGGGCGAGGTCCTCGACCGGCTCGTGGCCGTGGGCATGGGCCGGTCCACGGCACGGCGCCTGCTCTCGCAGGCGGTCAAGTCCAGGGAGGAACCGGGGCCGGGGCGTGGACGCAGACCGAAATACGACGAGGCAGCGCAACGTCTGCTGGAACGGTTGTGGCTGTTGATGGGCATGCCGTGCGGCCCGTACATGAAGGCCATGCTCGACCAGTGGATCCCCGCACCCGAAGCCAACGGCGAGCTCTGTATTTGTTTAATGGTTTGTGTACCGGTTTGTCGCGGGGTTGTTGACCGTGTTGCCGGTGAAAAGTTGACCATGTGATCGTGTTGTCGGCGCGGAGAGGCGTTGGCCCGTCCGGTCTTGTTAGATTCCCGAGTTGAGGCAACCATTT
>OOBW01000973.1_pt1 | contig 15328 bp, 17 predicted proteins | sample 1671701 | NCBI WGS metagenome assembly OOBW01 (sample SAMN06348183, study PRJEB24527) | human gut metagenome | biome: human gut; feature: ankylosing spondylitis patient; material: feces | host: Homo sapiens | place: China | collected 2015-10 | reverse complement strand
GGGGGGGCTTATTGCTGATTCAGGATGTTTGGATGCTCAGCCGGCCTGGGCAGCGCTGTTGCTCATCAGGTCCGCCACCAGGTTCATCAGCCGGGCACGGTCTTCACGCCGGTCGGCGAACAGTTCCAGATCGTCACCCTGCTCCGCGATGAGCTGACCCACCGCGATATAGCGGGAGAGAGAAGACTTCAAATTGAAAATGTCTCCCTCTGGGCTTTGCAGGTACACACCACCTTCACACGACTCCACAACTTTCAAAAACTCCTGGACATCCGCTTCGGAACGCAGTCTCATTGGAAAGACATCCTTTCTTTATAGATTTGCAGTCGGGGTTCCCCGATCGCGTTTATAAAATATCACGAGACAACACCGGCTGTCTATGGAAGATATGGATAAGGTTTCCTCATTCATCGGTGTTGTTTTTTTGCAACCCATACAAAAATATATAACTTTTTCACTATTTTGTAACACATGTAATCGTTTTGCTTTCCAATAAACGCAATTAATTGTAGGAATTGTCCACCTGTGATGGTCGCCGTTCCCGCTTTTGTCAGTGTGTCTGCTCCGCTTTAGCGGAAGGCATCGGGCATAAAAAATCCCCGGAGAGGCGTCCGCCCCTCCGGGATACTTCCGGTGCTTTACAAGACCGCCCGCTCCAGGGCCTTCATCAGCGGCTGGAACCGCTTGGTGATCTGTCCCACCAGAACGGCAGCAGCCACCGTGCCCTCCCGGACACCGTCCAGCCGGCCCAGGAACAGCAGCGACAGCACGATGGAAATGCACACCAGCGTGATGTCAAAGGCCATCTTCATGTTGCCGAACTTGACGGGAAACACCTTGCAGATAGCCAGCACGATCCCCTCGCCCGCCGTAGTGACCAGATTGGCCATGACCTCCACGCTGACACCCAGGGCGATGAGGACAATGCCCACGGCGCACAGCAGCCACTGCTGCAGATAGTTCCCGGCGGGAAGGGGCGAAAGTACCGCCTCCGCCACGTCGATCATCACGCCGAACAAAACGGCGGCGGGAAATTGCAGCAGCTGGAACCACTGGTACTGTTTGCGCAGAATCCCGATCTGGATCAGCACAAAAATGAAATTCATGATAATGGTAGTGGTGCCCACAGACATCCCGGAGATCCGGGCTGTCACATAGGGGACACTGGAAATGGGCGATGTCCCCAGCGCCGCCTTGATGGAGAACGCCACGCCGAAGGCCATGATGATGAGTCCCGCACACAAAAACGCCAGCCGCCGCACCGGATAGGTGCACCGCTTTCCCACAGATTCCGTCATGTCTCTTTCTTCTTCCCTTCGCTTTGAGATTGCATGGTACCGCACAGCTTGTCCAGCAGCTCCCGCAGGCGGTCTGTCTCCTCTGACGTCAGCCCCTCGGCAGCAGACGTCTCCGCGCTGCAGAAAACATCCGTCATGCGGTTGGCCGCGTCCAGACCCTTTTCCGTCAAAGAGACATAGAGGGAGCGCCGGTTCCCCGCCTTCTGCCGCCGGAGGATCAGTCCTCCCTCCTCCATGCGCAGCAGGATGCTGCCCACCGTAGCCGGCTCGATCTCACAGTAAGCCGCGATGGTCTTTTGGTCGCTCTCCCCGTGGTGGAGCAAAAACTCCAGCACCTTGGGCTGTCCGGGCGTCAGGCCCAGCTTGCTCGCCCCTGACAAAATCCTGCGGGAAAGCATCGCATTGGATTTCATCAGCAGATAATGCAGACTCTCCATAAAACCGCCTTTATAATAAGCATTATTACAATAACAATCCTTATCATAGTCCCTTTTCCCAAAATGTCAAGGCCCCTCCCGGAGTCCGGACAAAGAAAACGGCAGGTCAGCGCCCCCCAAGGGACGCTGCCGTCAACCATCTGAACCTGAAAAATTCGCCTGTCAGTCGGGCTGCGCCAAAGCGGTGTCACGCCTGGGGGCGGAACAGCGCCTCCACAGCTGCGGGGTCCCCCTCCCCCTCGCCGATGAGGGTCAGGAACTGGGCCTCGTCGATCACCGGCACGCCCAGCTCCTGGGCCTTGCGGAGTTTGGAGCCGGCGGCCTCACCGGCCACCACGCAGCTGGTCTTTTTGGACACAGAGCCGGACACCTTGGCTCCCAGGGCCTCCAGCTTTTCCCCCGCCTCCTTCCGGGAATAGGCGGAAAGCTCTCCGGTCAGCACGAAGGTCAGCCCGGCGAACCGGTCTCCCACCGGCTGGGCGTTGCTCTCCAGATTCACCCCGACCTCCCGGAGCCGGCGGATCAGGTCCTTGGACTGGTCGGCCGCCAGATACTCCACCACGTACCGGGCGGTGATGGGGCCCACGTCTCCCACCGCCGTCAGCTCCTCCTCCGTGGCGGCGGCCAGGGCGTCCAGACTGCCGAAGTGGGCGGAGAGGACCTGGGCCGCCTTGGCGCCCACCTGGCGGATGCCCAGGCCGTAGAGGAGCTTTGCAAGGTCGTTGGCCTTGGAGTTCTCAATGGCCCGGATCAAGTTCTCCGCCGATTTCTCCCCCATGCGGTCCAGCTTCGCAACATCTGCGGCGTGGAGGCTGTAAAGGTCTGCCGCATTCCGGACCAGGCCGCTGTCCACCAGCTGCTGCACCACCGCCGGGCCAAGGCCTTCGATGTCCATGGCGTCCCGGCTGGCAAAGTGGGTCAGGTTCCGCAGCAGCTGGGCGGGACACTCCGCACCGGTGCAGCGGATGGCGGCGCCGTCCGCGTCCCGGCTCACCGGCGCCCCGCACACGGGGCAGGTATCCGGAAACACGTAAGGCTTGGCGCCCTCGGGCCGCTTGGACACGTCCACCTCCAGGATCTCTGGGATGATCTCGCCCGCCTTCTGGACCAGCACGGTGTCGCCCACCCGAATGTCCTTTTCCGCGATATAGTCCTGGTTGTGCAGCGTGGCGTTGGTGACGGTGGTGCCTGCCAGACGCACCGGCTCCAGCACCGCCTTGGGGGTCAGCACACCGGTGCGCCCCACCTGAATCACAATGTCCAGCACCTTGGAGGGCTTCTTCTCCGGCGGGTACTTGAACGCCACCGCCCACTTGGGGAACTTGGCTGTAGATCCAAGTTTTTCACGGTCTGACAAGGAGTTTACCTTCACAACAGCTCCGTCAATATCAAAGGGGTATTCCATCCGCTGGTCGTTGATGCGGAAGATCTCCGCCTGCACGTTGCCGATGCCGGTGAGGGTTTTGTGGGGAATGACCTTGAAGTGCTGCGTAGCCAGATAGTCCAGCGTCTCGGAATGGGTCAGGAACTCCTTCCCCTCCGCCAGCTGGAGATTGAAAACTTGAATGTCCAGCTTCCGCTCCGCACAGACCTTGGGGTCCAGCTGCCGCAGGGAGCCGGCGGCGGCGTTGCGGGGATTGGCCATCAGCGGCTGGCCCCGCAACTCCCGCAGCCCGTTGAGCTCTTCGAACACCGCCCGGGACATATAGACCTCTCCTCGGACGATCAGCCGGGGCAGCCGCTCCGGCAGCGTCATAGGGATAGAGCGGATGGTGCGGAGGTTCTCCGTCACATCCTCGCCCACCCGGCCGTCGCCCCGGGTGGCACCCCGGACGAACACGCCGTCCCGGTACTCCAGCGCCACGGACAAGCCGTCCACCTTGGGCTCCACGGAGTAGGCCGTGGAGCCGCCCAGCTCACTGTCCATGCGCTCGCAGAACTCCGACACCTCTTCGTCGTTGAACACGTCCTGCAAGCTCTCCAGCGGCACCGGATGGGAGTAGGTCTGGAACCCCTCCAGGATCTTGTCGCCCACCCGCTGGGTGGGCGAATCCGGGGTGATCTCCTCCGGGTGGGCCGCCTCCAGCTCTTCCAGGCGGCGGTTGAGGCGGTCGTACTCGTAGTCCGGGATGACCGGCGCGTCCAGCACGTAGTACAAATAGCTCTGCTGGTTCAGGTACTCCCGCAGCTGCTTCATTTCCTCACGGTAATCCATGGGTTTTCCTCCGTTTAAGCTCCATTGAGAATATAGTCCTTGGTGTCCTCCAGATACGTGTCCGGCTCCGTTGCGAAATACGTATAAGTATCCGGCACGGCGCCCACGATCACGGTCTCCGCCACGATGAAGGAGTTGGACACCTTCGTGGCGGTGGTAAAGCCAGGCAGCAGGATGCTCACCGACACGTCCACCGTCAAAATGATCTGATGCTTGGTCTGGTTGATGCCCGCGGAGACGAACTCGTTGTGGAAGTTGGCCTCCGAGGAGCCCACCGACTCCATCCGCACGCTGATCCGGGGCCCCCGGCCCGCCAGCAGGCTAAAGCCCGTCAGCGTTCCCACGGGGATGGACAGCTCCCGGGCGGACACCTGGTCGATCCGGGTGAGGATGGTGTCCAGAATGTCCGCCTGCAAATGGTTGAATGCGGCCATGTTGCTGCGGACCGCCGTGATCTGCCCCGTCTCATCCTTTTCAAAGGTGACCAGCCCATCGTAGCGGATTTCCCCGTCCTCGATGGCCTCGTACACAGCCTCGGAGACGATCCTGGTGACGGTGTTGGACACCTTGGTGGTGGCGAGGCTGGCCAGCAGCGGCCGCATCTGCACGGCGGCGGTGATGACCAGCGTCAAAACGCCCACCACCACCGACAGCGCCAGCGCCCGGACCAGCATCCGGCGGTCCATCCGGCGATGGCGGTAGAAAAAGCCAGGCCCCATGCGATTCCCCCCTTTCCCGCCATCTTATGCGGGAAAAGGTTGGCCACATGAACGGTTCAGGGCAGGGCGTTGACGATCTGCTTGAACACCCGACCCCGCTCCATGAAGTTGGCGAAGCGGTCAAAAGAGGTGCTGGCGGGCGAGAGAATCACCACATCCCCCTCCACAGCACGGCTATCGGCAATGGAGACGGCGTCCTGGTAGTCCGCCACGTCGATGATCTCCAGTCCCGTGTAGTTCTCCGCCTGCTCCACCGCCTGCCGGATGACGCCGGCGGTGGCCCCGCACAGCAGCAGCAGCTTCACGTGCTCATTCACTACCGGGCCCAGCGGCGCATAGGAGATGCCCTTGTCCTTACCGCCGGCAATCAAAATCACTTTTTCCGGGAAGGAGTTGAGCCCCGCAATGGTACGGCTGGGACTGGATGCGATGGAGTCATTGTACCAGCGGACGCCCCGGCGGGTGCGGATCAGCTCGATCCGGTGCTCCACGCCGCCGAAGGTCCGGGCGAAGTCCCGGATCATCTCGTCCGGCACCAGTCCGTCCACCGCAGCGATGGCGGCCAGGTAGTTTTCAATGTTGTGGACTCCCGGCAGCTTGATGTCCCCGGTGTCCATCACCGTCCGCTCCTGCCCGTTGCTGCGGGCGATCACCGCCGTGCCCCGGAGGAACACGCCGTCATCTACCTCCCGCTTCCGGGAGAACAGCCGCACCCGGCCCGGCGCCTTGGCGGAGAGGGAGAGCGTCTCGTCGTTGTCGGCATTAAAGATTGCAATATCCTGTGCTGTCTGATGTGTAAAGATATTTGCCTTTGCAGCAATATACTCCGCATAGTCCTTATGAACATCCAGATGATTGGGCGAGAGGTTGGTCATCACGGCGATGTGAGGGCTCTGGGTCATGGTCATGAGCTGGAAGGAGCTCAGCTCCAGCACCGCCAGGTCCCCCGGGGCGATGGTGCCTGTCTCCGCCAGCAGCGGATGGCCGATGTTGCCCCCCAGGTGCACCGTCCGCCCCGCCCGCTTCAAAAGCTCGGCGATGATGGTGGTGGTGGTGGTCTTGCCGTCGCTGCCCGTGACGGCGATCATCGGGCAGGGACACACCTGGAAAAACACCTCCATCTCAGAGGTCAGCTTGCTGCCCCGGGCCACGGCCGCCGTCAGCCCCGGCAGGTCCGGACGCATGCCAGGGGTGCGGAAGATCAGGTCCTGGTCCAGTCCCTCCAGATACCCCTCTCCCAGGTGCAGCCGGCAGCCCTTGGCCTCCAGCTCCCCGGCGATATCCCCCAGGGCCGCCCGGTCCTTCTTATCGCAGGCGGTGACGTCCACTCCCTGCTCCAGCAGCAGCTGGATCAGCGGGCGGTTGGAGACACCGATGCCCATTACGGCCACCGTCTTGTCCCGCAGGGAATTCAGATATTCCTCAAAATCCATGGAATCGCTCCTTATCGGCTCCGCCTTCCGGCGGGAATTTTGCATACGACGAAATTATACCGCAAGCAGCGGAAAATTACAACGCGGCGGACCAATTTTCCGCCGTTGACATTTCTCCTGCGTTCCTGTACAATAAATGGGCATGAGTAAAACAGACAGTCGCGTGGGCAGGCCGAAAGGCCGTCCATGAGGAAAGTCCGGGCTCCGCAGGGCAAGGATAACGGGTAACGCCCGCCGAAGGCGACTTCAGGAAAAGTGCAACAGAGAGATACCGCCGCCAGGGCTTCGCCCTGACGGTAAGGGTGGAAAGGTGCGGTAAGAGCGCACCCGACGGCTGGAGACTGTCCGTCGATGTAAACTCTATCCGGAGCAACACCGTGGTGGAAGCACATGGCCGGCCCGGCCGCTTCCGGGAGGTGGCTTGAGCGTATCGGCAACGGTACGTCGAGATAGATGACTGTCAAATACAGAACCCGGCTTACAGTTTTGCTCGTGCCAAGACATGGTCCCGGCTGCGTGATCCGCAGCCGGGACTTTTTTCGTCCGCTCCCCGGCCGCTGGGCACATCTCTCCCACTGTCCCCGCTTTTCCGTCCTCAGCTGCCCGGCTGTGCTTCTGATCTGTCGTATCCGTCTCCCCGGGCCGCGTCGTTGTGCAGATCCATCACATACTTCCGCATCCAGCTGTTGTCGTTCTTCTCCGGCTGCTTTTCCCGGCGGCGTGTGCCCTGTCCATCGGACTGAGCCGCCATCCGCTTCCGGGCCGCCTCCTGGTAGCGGCGCTCCTTCTCCTTCCAGTGCACGGTGTCCCGCCGGATGGTCTTTGCAATGAACTGAAAGGCCATCCGGGTCTGCTCCGTCAGCCCCGGCACCTGGTCTGCCAGTGCCATGGGCTCCGTGGGTTCCCGATCCTCCGCAATGGCGTAGCGGAAGAGCAGGGAGAGCAGCTCCCCCCGCTGGTCCGACGGCAGCTGCTCTACACAGGGAAAATCATCAAAGTACAGCACAAAGCTCTTTTTATGTGCCAAAGTTTCTCGTCCTCCTTTTCCGATCGTTCCGTCGTTTACGGGGGTAAGCAGCGCGGCTCTCCTCCCATGCCCGCCGGTGTGCCCCGCCCGGGCTGCTCCCCCGCTGATACAGTCTCCCATCCCCCGCCGGATGCACGTTTGCGTGCAACTCCCTGCAGAATTTTGCAAAATTTATCCGTTAGTGTAAGTGTAAGTGCTAGTGTTATTGTAAGTGTTATTGTTATTGTAAGTGTTAGTGTAAGGGACAGTGTCCGCTTTCTTCCCGCCCCCGGACTGGGGCGGCTGTTGGTGCGGACGCAAGAAATGAACAAAACAAAACTTTTGTTGAATAACTGCGCCAGACAAGGCCGCAAAAAAAGCGGAGACGGTTTCCCGTCTCCGCTGATTTGCATCGGATACAGACTGCTCAGTCGTTATCCCAGTTGTGCCAGACGTTCTGGACGTCGTCGCTGTCCTCCAGCATGTCGATGAGCTTCTCCATGTTCTTCACGTCGCCCTCGGTCTCCAGGCGGATGTAGTTCTGGGGCACCATCTCGATCTCCGCATTGACGAAGCTGTAGCCCTTGGCCTCCAGAGCCTTGACCACGTCGTTGAAGGCATCGGGATCGCAGGTGATCTCCAGGGCGTCCCCGTCGGCCTCGAAGTCGGCGGCGCCGGAGTCCAGCGCGTCCATCATGACGGTATCCTCGTCCAGCTCGCCCTCGGAGTTGTCGATGACGATGACGCCCTTGCGGTCGAAGGACCAGGACACGCAGCCCTGAGCACCCATGTTGCCGTTGCACTTATCGAAAGCGTGACGGACTTCGGGAGCCGTCCGCTGGCGGTTGTCGGTCAGGGCCTCCACGATGACGGCCACACCGCCGGGGCCGTAGCCCTCGTAGGTAACGGCCTCGTAGTTCTCAGTGCTGCCGGCGCCCAGCGCCTTGTCGATGGTGCGCTTGATGTTGTCGTTGGGCATGTTGACGGCCTTGGCCTTGGCGATGACGGTGGCCAGGCGGGAGTTATTGTTGGGGTCACCGGAGCCGCCGCCCTCTTTCACGGCCACGATGATCTCCTTGGCGATCTTGGTGAAGGCGGCGGAACGCTTGGCGTCCTGTGCGCCCTTGGTCTTTTGAATATTATGCCATTTGGAATGTCCGGACATGGTTGTTTACTCTCCTTCTACGTAATACTGGATGACTTCCCGGTGGGAAGTGGATTTTGTGACCTGTAGCTCCGGGTAATGCTCGCTGAGATACGCCAGGAGTCTGGCGCAGACGGGGTCCTCCGTGGGAAAGTGGCCCGCGTCGATGAGGTTGATCCCCTTCCCCGGCGCGTCCAGGAACTGGTGGTACTTCAAATCAGAGGTGACAAAGGTGTCGCACCCGGCGGCCAGGGCTGCGGCCTCATACTCGCCGCAGGCGCCGCCGCCCACCGCCACCCGGGACACCATCCGTCCCGCGTCGGCGTAGCGGACGCCGTTGGCGCCCAGCGTGCGGCAGACAAAGGCGGCAAACTCCGCCAGAGGCATGGGGGCGGGCAGCGTACCCACGCGGCCGATCCCGTCCCCGCTCAGTGGCCCAGGGTCCTCCAGCCGCAGCACTTGGGCCAGGGCGTCGTTGACGCCCCCCTGGGCAACATCCAGGTTCGTATGCATGCACACCGCGGCCACGTGGTTCTGCAGCAGCGTCAGCAGCAGACGGCCCTGGGGATTGTCGGGCCGGAGGGTCTGCACCGGGTTCCAGTTGCAGTTCATCACCGGATGGTGGGAGACGATCAGCTGACAGCCCGCGGCGATGGCCTCCTCCGCCACCGCCTGGGTGATATCCAGCGCCACCAGCACCCGGGAGACCTGAGCCTCCGGGTCCCCTACCAGATGGCCCACGTTGTCCCACTCCATGGCGCCCTCTCTGGGGGCCAGGGTGAACAGGGCCTCTTCAATTTCCCGTACCGTTGGCATGGCGCCACTCCTCTCTCATAGACAGCAGCGCGGTCAGCACGTCCCGCAGCCCGTCCGCTTTTTCCCGGTCCTCCGGGCGGCTGGAACGGGCCAGGCCCGCCACCGCCCCCTGGAGCCGGAGGATCTTCTCAATGAGGTACCGGTCTCCCAGAGGGTCCTGCACCACCCAGGTGCCGGCCCACAGCTGCCCGGGGGTCAGCGTCTGCTGGCCCGCCGTGACTTCCATGGCGGGGTATAGCGTGCCCCGGTCCAGCACCAGCTCTTCCCGGTCGATCCGGTAGCCGTGGTCCGAGAGGAACTGCCGCAGCGACTCCGCCCTGCTCTGGGGCTGGAGCAGCAGCGTGTGGCAGCCGTCGGCAGTCCAGGGGGCGGCGGCCAGGATGTCGGCGATGTTCTCCCCGCCCATACCGGCGATGACCACTGTGTCGCACTCCTCCGGCCCTACACCGGAAAGGCCGTCGCACAGCCGCAGATCCAGCCGGTCGGCAACGCCCCAGGCCTCCGCATTCTCCCGGGCCCGCTGGAGGGGGCCGGGCCGCAGGTCGCTGGCAATGGCAGAGCTCACGCCGCCGTGGAGCATCAGCCACACCGGCAGATATGCGTGATCTGTGCCAACATCAGCGAGCTTTGCGCCCGGACGCACCCACGACGCCAAAAGCCCCAGGCGGGGCGTCAGTTCCAGGTGTTTTGCCATGGGGCTCCTCCCTTCGCCGGTCGGTTTAAGGACGCATACGGGCGGTTGGCCCGTATGCGTCCCGTTTGCCGTGTTGTCTCTGGCGTCACTGGGCCTTGTTGGCCTCTTCGTTCACCAGCGCCAGCAGCTTGTCCACGTCCACGCCGTGGACCATGCAGGCCTCTTCCACGGTCTCGCCCCGGGAAGAGGGGCAGCCCAGGCAGTGCATGCCGATGGACAGGAAAATGGGCGCGGTCTGAGGGGCCACGTCCAGGATGTCGCCGATGATGGTATCCTTGGTAATGGTAACCATAAGAGAGATTCCTCCGTTTTCAGAATTCAACGGTGGTATTATACCCCATAATACCGTCGAATTCAATATGGAAAATGCTCTTTTTTCCCGTCCGGCGGCGCCGGGGCCGGAAGGGCGCAAAAAAGCGGCGCCTGCATCCAGCAGACGCCGCTCTTTTTCGCAAGAGACAAGCTTTTGGAAAACGCTCTTTATCTCTCCTGCTCCCGCATCTTCGCGAAGCACTCGCTGCAGTAAACGGGACGGTCGGACTTGGGCTCGAAGGGAACCCGTGCCTCGCCGCCGCAGGCAGCGCACACAGCGGTGAAATACTCCCGGGGACCGCGGGCGGCAGCCTTACGGGCGTCACGGCAGGCCTTGCAGCGCTGGGGCTCGTTCTGGAAGCCGCGCTCTGCGTAGAACTCCTGCTCACCGGCGGTGAACACGAACTCCTTGCCGCACTCCTTGCACACTAACGTCTTGTCTTCGTACATGATGTTACCCTCTCTTCGAATAAGAAAAATATATTGCGTTCAGCTGTCGCTGAGATCGCCGGAAAGAAGCTGCCGCGCCACTTTGCGCCGAATGCGCTGCACGGCGTTGTCCACGGACTTTGGGGGCCTGCCTACCGTCTCGGCAATTTCCCTGCATGAAAGACCGTCTAAATAGTACCCCAAAATCTTCGCTTCAAATTCGGACAACTGTTTCCGGACACCGGCTAAGAGGGCTGCTGTGTGCTCCCGATCAATCAGGGACTCCTCGGGATTTTGCTGCGCCAATTGACTGGTACCAGAGGTGTAGGAATTGCTGTCAAAGAAGGGTGTATCCAAAGGAACCGACTGATTAAGCGCTGCGTGCTTATCCCGCGCCGCGGCGCGGAGAACGGAATACAGTCGGCTGCGTATGCAGATTTCCGCGAACGTCCGGAAAGAGGCCGCCTTGGCGGGGTCGTACTCCCGGACTGCTTTGATGAGGCCCACCATGCCCTCCTGGGTCAGATCCTCGCTGTCGCCGCCGATGAGAAAGAAAGGGCGGGCGCAGGTGCGCACCAGACGGTTATACCGGGTGACCAGGACCTCTTCCGCCTGCCGGACACCGGAGGCGGCCAGGGCGCAAAGCGCTTCGTCGCTTTGCCGCTCCAGAGGGAGTTGTGAGTTCTCATGTAGTTTGCACATATTGTATTATACCTGTGTCCTACTTGAAATGTCAAGGGTTTTTATCGAAAATGCCGGGAAGCTCCGTTTAGATTTTCATAGCTTTTATGAATTCTGCCAGTTTAGAGGCCACATCTTTGGCTGTTTCAGCAGTCTTGGCCTCCACCATCACCCGGATCAGCGCCTCGGTGCCGGAGGGACGCACCAGCACCCGGCCCTCGCTGCCCAGGGCCTCCTCCTCCCGCTTCACCGCTTCCGCCAGCTCCGGAGAGGCCATGATCTTCTCCTTCACGCCGCCGCTGTGGGGCACTTCCACGTTCACCAGCACCTGGGGATAGGTGGCGCAGCACCCGGCCAGGGCGCTGGCCTTCTCCCCGGAGCGGGCCAGGACCTGCAGGAACTGCAGTGCCGTCACCTCACCGTCGCCGGTGGTCTCCAGGGCCGTGAAGATCGTGTGTCCGGACTGCTCGCCGCCGATGCGGAAGTCCTTTTCCAGCATCTTCTCCAGCACGTTCCGATCGCCCACGTCGGTGCAGATGAGCTCGATGCCCTGGTTGCGGCAGAACTCATGGAGGCCCAGGTTGCTCATGACGGTGGCCACGATGGTGTTGCCGTTGAGCTTGCCCCGGCGCTTCATGTCCAGGGCGCACACCGCCATCACCTTGTCGCCGTCGATGGTGCCGCCCTTCTCGTCCACCAGCAAACAGCGGTCGGCGTCGCCGTCGAAGGCAACGCCCACGTCGTACCCGCCCCGGACCACGGCGGCGGCCAGGTCCTCCAGGTGGGTGGAGCCGCAGTGATTGTTGATGTTGACGCCGTCGGGGGCGTGGTTGATGAAGTCCGTGTGGGCCTTGAAGCGGCCGAAGAGCTCCGGCGCGGTGGCGCTGGCGGCGCCGTTGGCACAGTCCACCAGGATCTTCAGCCCCGCCAGGTCGGATTCCACCGTGGAGGCCACGAAATCAATATAGTCCCGCTTGAGCTGGCGCATGCCGTGGTGGCGGCGGCCGATCTCTCCCCGGGTGCGGACCTTCATGGGGGCGTCGGAGAGGATCTTCTCCTCGATGCGGCGCTCCACGGCGTCAGAGAGCTTGTAGCCCTGGCCGCTGAAGACCTTGATGCCGTTGTGCTCGTAGGGGTTATGGCTGGCGGAGATGACGATGCCCGCGTCCGCCCGCTCCTGCTGGCTCAGATACGCCACGGCGGGGGTTGGGATGGTGCCCAGGGGCTTGACATCGCCGCCCACGGAGCAGATGCCCGCCATCAGGGCGGACTCCAGCATGTCGGAGGAGATGCGGGTATCCTTGCCGATGACCACCGTGGGCCGGCTGCCCTTCTCCTCCTCCAGGACGGTAGCGATGGCCTGCCCCACCCGGAAGGCCATGTCGGCGGTGAGGTTCTCCCCCACCACGCCGCGAATCCCGTCCGTACCAAATAACTTACCCATATCGTTTACCTCGTTACTTTCAAAATCGTATTTCAAAAACGCTCACAGCGTCAGCTGGTCCATCTCCGGCGGCGGGGCCGTCAGGCCGCCGGGCACGCTCAGATGCAGGTGCTGGTAGGCCTTCTGGGTGACGCACCGGCCCCGGGGCGTCCGGGTCAAAAAGCCCAGCTGCATGAGATAGGGCTCGTACACGTCCTCCAGGGTCACGGCCTCCTCGCCGATGGTGGCCGCCAGAGTCTCCAGACCCACGGGGCCGCCGCCGTAGTTTTCGATGATGGCCCGGAGCATCCGCCGGTCGATGGGGTCCAGGCCCAGATGGTCGATCTCCAGGGCGCACAGGGCGTGGTCCGCCACCTCTTTCGTGATGACGCCGTCCGCCTTCACCTGGGCGAAGTCCCGCACCCGCCGGAGCATCCGGTTGGCGATCCGGGGCGTGCCCCGGCTGCGGCGGGCGATCTCATAGGCGCCCTCCGGCACGATGTCCACGTTCAAGATCCCGGCGCTGCGGGTGACGATCTCACTGAGCTCCTCCGGAGTATAGAGCTCCAGCCGCAGCGTCACGCCGAACCGGTCCCGCAGCGGCGCGGAGAGCTGCCCGGCCCGGGTGGTGGCCCCGATGAGGGTGAACTTGGGCAGATCCAGCCGGATGGAGTTGGCGCTGGGGCCCTTGCCCACGATGATGTCCAGGGCGTAGTCCTCCATGGCGGGATAGAGGATCTCCTCCACCGAGCGGTTGAGCCGGTGGATCTCGTCCACGAAGAGGATGTCCCCCTCGCTGAGGTTGGTGAGCAGCGCCGCCAGGTCCCCGGGCTTTTCAATGGCCGGGCCGGAGGTGATGCGGATGTTCACCCCCATCTCCTGGGCGATGATGCCCGCCAGAGTGGTCTTGCCCAATCCCGGGGGGCCGTGGAGCAGCACGTGGTCCAGCGCCTCCTCCCGCTTCCGGGCGGCCTCGATGAAGACCGACAGGTTCTCCTTGGCCTTCTCCTGGCCGATGTACTCCCTTAGGGTCTTGGGCCGGAGAGACCCCTCCTGGGCGTCCTCCTGCAAGAAGGTCTTGGCCACGATGGGCTCTTCGTAAATATCATTTCCAAAATCGATGCTCATGGATTTCCTTCCTTCTCAAAGGCCGTCCGCCACCGCCCGGAGGGTGTCCAGAAACGCCTCTTCCCCCCAGGTGTTGATCTTGAAAAACACGGCCTGGCTGCCGCCGGAGGTGATGGCGGAGAGGAACAGCTCCCTCCCCCGGCCCACCAGCGTCAGGTTCATGCTCACCCGGTTGCCGCCGGACCAGCTGTAGCGCTCGTAGACCCGGACGGCGCACCGCACGTCCCCGGCGGTGTAATCGCTGCCGTCCTCATAGCTGGCGGAGGAACTGCCGTCCAGGACCCCCCGGTGGAGCCGGTCCAGCACGTCGTCAAAATCGCCAGTGATGGTACGCTCGAATTTTGCCATGGTGCGCTCCTTTCCGTGCCCGCAGCCCGGCGGGCGGATGATGCCTTACTTCACCATCTTCTTCAGGCTCTGGCGGATGATCTCCTCCAGCGGCAGATTCTCCACGTCCACGCCCTTGAGGGCCTGGGCCACCTCGGCGCTGGTGTATCCCAGCACCGCCAGGGCCTGGGCCGCCTCTGTCGCCTTGCTTGTAAAGGCTGCTGCATTCACAGCTCCGCCGCTGCCGGAGAAATCCAGTCCCGTGGCAGCAGACTCCTTGGCCAGCTTGTCCTTGAGCTCCAGGATGATCCGCTGGGCGATCTTCTTGCCGATGCCCGGCGCCGCCGTCAGCGTCTTTTCGTCCCCGGTGATGATGGCCATGGCCAGGGCGTCCGGCGTGCCGGTGGAGAGAATGGCCAGCGCCGCCTTGGGCCCCACGCCGGAGACCCCGATGAGCAGCTTGAAGGTGTTCAGCTCGCTCTGGGTGGCAAAGCCATAGAGGTCGAACACGTCCTCCCCCACGTTCAGATAGGTGTACAGCTTCCCCCGCTGGCCCTTTTTCAGGTGGGCCAGGGTGTTGTTGGTGGTTTTGCAGGCGTATCCCACGCCGCCGCAGTCGATGACCGCCAGGTACGGCAGCACTTCCGCCACCGTGCCGTCCAGATAGTAAAACATATCCCCGTCTCCTCAGATGGTCTCTTTCACGCCCGTTGTTCTCGGGAGCCGTGAAGTATAACTCCTTGCGTGGCACAGCGCCAGGGCCAGGGCGTCCGCCGCATCGTCCGGCCGGGGAACGGCCTTCAGGTGCAGCAGACGGCGAGTCATGTCCATCACCTGCCGCTTTTCCGCCTTGCCGTAGCCGGTCACCGCCAGCTTCACCTGCCCTGGCGTATACTCGAACAGGGGCACGCCGCACTTTTCCGCGGCGCAGAGGATCACGCCCCGGCCGTGGGCCACGGCGATACCGGTGGTGATGTTGGTGTTGAAGAACAGCTCCTCGATGGAGATGACGTCAGGCTTCAGCTTGCCGATGAGCTCCTCCATGTCCTGGCTGATCTGGTAGAGCCGCTTGGACAGCGGCAGCCCTGCGGGGGTGGTGATGGCGCCGTAGGTCACCATATGCACTTGTGCCCGCTCCGCCTCCACCAGGCCGAAGCCGATGGTGGCAAAGCCGGGATCGATGCCTAAAATGCGCATACCGTCCTCCCGATGTACATTCTTTTTGAGTATAACAAATTTGACGGCAATACGCAACAGCAAAAACGC
>OOBW01000965.1_pt1 | contig 15447 bp, 8 predicted proteins | sample 1671701 | NCBI WGS metagenome assembly OOBW01 (sample SAMN06348183, study PRJEB24527) | human gut metagenome | biome: human gut; feature: ankylosing spondylitis patient; material: feces | host: Homo sapiens | place: China | collected 2015-10 | reverse complement strand
ATTTCCTTTTCGACCATTTCTGTTTCTTTTATCTGGGCATTGGTAAATTTTTCTATATTCTTTATTGCATCCATACGGAAAGTGACAACCCGATATATCTCTGCATCATTAAGACCAAGCATACCTGCAACTTCATTTTCTTCATCATTTGACAGCGAACCATCCAGCATACGATATTCCAAATCTCTTAGATGTCGTTTTTCAAGATTCTCTTCTATTACATGTCTGATCAAACTAAACTGTAATGTAATGATAATATTCTCTAATGCGATAAAATCCAATTTTCCTAACGGTTCATTCTGTTCTGAAACAACAAAATACATTTCTTGCCTTTTAAAAATATCGAGTTTCTTAATGTATTCAACATACTTCGTATTTTTCCTTTTTTGACACAAATATTGATATCTTGTGATAATTTCAGGCTTATATTCCGTAATATTTTTTTCCATTCTAAAATCCTGTGTTTCCGAATTACTTGAAAAAAAACAGGTTCCATCTGCGTTATATAAACCGACCGGATTCCCGAGCATGGTACTGATCAAGAAAAATATTCTCTCTATAGATTCCCTTGAATCTATCATGTTCAGTAAAATATTACTTAAATTATCATGTGTCATCTTAAAATATTTCAGTTTTGCAGTTTCAATATCACACAACTGAAGTAGTATATGCTTAATAATTCCCCAAAAATACAAATCCTCAGAAATTTCTATCACGGGCAAATGATACTCCTGCGAAAATTCCATTAAAATATTAAACAGTCTTTTCAGGTGTTCAGTTCTCTGATAGCACTTTACTATAAATCCACTTATCTGCTTTTTATCCAATTCTTTTAAATGATACAAAAAAACATCTTCCTCTGTATCCTCATAGGCTCTCATACTCGTTAGGAGCAGCTCCCCCCCCACCAGGAATTTTTCCATTTCTGGCATTTCAATGATTCGGGCTCCTTTAATTTCACGATCAATTCCGGAATGATCACTTATCAGCTGCATTTCCGGGAATTTGTTTGATTCAAGCAAGTCCTTTACTGTATACCCCATTTGTATTCCCTTCCTTTTACAATTGAATTGATTCATCTTTCTTTTGCTTTATTATGCCATATCTATTTTAATATATTGGTGGAGTTATTTCTATAATTGTTTTTCATATTCTCTAGTTTGTTTTCTTAGCTATTCTGATAACCCATCGGCATCTGGTTTTATAATCTCCGAGACCTTTATGCCCTTTAGTAGATTGTCATAAGTTTGCTGCACATCCAGCAATATTTTATGTACTTTACAATGCTCTGTTGCATTTCTGGAACAAAACCCATCCTCTTCTAAACAACGATTTAATTTCATGGTTACTTCCGTGGAGGATATTATGTCAAACAGAGAAATATCTTCTGTTTTTTTCACAAGTGAATACCCACCTTTTATTCCTTCGCAAGCTGTAATTATATTCGCTTCTTTTAATTTTTTTGTGATCTTTGGAATATAGCTTTCTGGAATCTTTAATTCGTAAGCTAACTCAGACGCAGTGATTACTTCACCACGACAAGCCAGATAATATACTATTCTGATCGCATAATCCGTTGTAATTTTTAATTGCATAATTGCTCCTCTCCAAAGCAGGAAAAATCCCGAATTATTATCCTTGCGCTTCATCTTTTATCGCCTCAAGTCTAATAAATTCGGGATATTGTATAACCTTTCCTCTTTACCTCATTATCAGCTTTTTCAGTTCTTCTTTTTTATTCCTTTAAAGAATACCATACCAACTATACTGATAGCAAGAACTAAAAACATCAAAACCATCAGGCCATTGTTTGCAAGTGTTCGTCCTGTTACAGGCGGTTCCATTGTTGATTTATTAATAAACGCAATGTTTATTTCTTTGTCCATCTTGAAAGATGCATCTCTTCCATCTGTGGCGGAACCATTATTTATTTTATATGTTGTCTTATAATTCTTACCCGGATCCTCTTCGGACACCTTATATGACCAGCCTGTCGGCAGACAATTAATCTTTACAGATTCATCTTTTTTTAATGTAAAGGTCGCTTGGTTATTTGCAAAAGAAAGGGGTATTGCTGTCGCCTTAGACCCTTTTGTAATATAAATCTGTCCGTCCTTAATCTGCGATATGCCCGGATCTGCTCCTGCAGGTGGAGTTGCTGTAAGTGTAAATGTAAATTCTTTATTCGGTTCCTGATTATATCCTGCCACTGTTTTACTGACTTGCAAGACAGTAGGTTTATAATACAGTTTTAATACGACAGGCTCTGATAAAGCACCGTTCTCCACATCCTTTTCTAATGTATTTCGCTTATCACTTTCATCAAATACATAACCTGGAAATGTTCCATCCGGCTCAGGGTTCGCAAACGCCTTAACGGTCTCGCCGTCAGCAGAAAATGAAATGGTTCCTGAAGTTGTCTTCTCAAGTTTTTCCGTTCCATCCGGTATCTTGAGATAATGCTCAACCTTTATTTCTTTTTTGGCTGTTTTTTTCCACTGTGCAACAATCTGATATCCTGTATAATTTTTAGATGCAAATACAGGCAGATTCGTATTATCTGCATATCCGTAATTCTCATCAGAAATCGTAAAGAGTTCACCGTTACTATATGTCTCTTGACTTAACTTACCAGCTTTGTTTTTCAGCTTCCATCCTATAAATTCATAGCCTTCGCAAGTGGGTTCTGCCCAACCTTCACCCATAATAAAGGTAGTACCTATAGTTCTTATTCCCTTTCCAGTTTCCAGATCCTTTCCATAAGAATGCATAGGAGTGTTGTTATAACTCCTTGTCTTCGGATTATCCGGAATGTTCTTCACATCTGCATTGTTAGGAAGCACTCCCATACCGGCACCGGAATTATAATGTACATATAGGCCACTGGATGCAACCATGAAAGAGGCAGAATATAAACGCCAGTCATTATCTGTTAGTAAAGGTTTTGCACCTCCCCACGCTAAATATCTGGTATAACCTTTTTCCTTCGCAGCTTTTTGTGCAGCCTGCCATTGATCATCATATATTTTAAAGGAATTATTCCCTCTTATAAGTGACGTAGCTGTCATTGCATCTATGTTACCAGCATCAGCATCATTCTTTTTTCCATCCCCACTAGGATTGTCGCCATGAGGCTGTCCATACATAACACCAATAGCATTTTGAAGTCCATTTGTAAATTCATACCCGGCTTTTGGCTTGGCAAAGAAAATTCGTACCTGTCTTATGTTTTTACTTCCATTATACGTTACTGGGTCCATATCTATGGTTTGATTATCTTTTACAGGAACCAGTGCTTGTTTCTCATAGTCCCACATAACTACGTCCAAACCTTCGCCGCTTCGGGTTTGATTCGTATATAGCCTTACTGTCACAGCCTGCTTTCCGCGCTCTTCTTTGTATGGTACTAAGGTAAAATTATAATCCTCAAATTTACCGGTTCGGACTTTCAAATCCATCTTATATTCATAAGAACAATTTTTTTCATCACCTCTAGTAGTTGTGTAGCTATCTGTCATCTTGGTAATTAAACTTAATTTACCTGGAGCCGATGAAACACTATCGCCTTTACTTATTGGCACCTCACTCACTCCGCTCTCAGAAGAGGCTTGAATGGAAGTACCATTCACCACCATATGTATTACACGGTAGCCTCTTTTCGTATGAAAAGCAGGAATATCTAAGTTGTAGCCTGACATTTCATAAACATCATCTGGTGTAAAAGTCCACATGATTTTGTCCTGATCTTTCAAATACTGCCAGCCATTCTTTTCACTATGCGCAATATTAATATATTCTTCTCCATTAATATCTTTTGTATTAATGAATATTCTGTAAATACTTTGTTCTTTATAGGTAATTGTAATCGTATCGTCTTTTACAAAGTTAATGGAATAGGTAGCTTTGTTTTCATTTCCATTTTCCTTCGCACCCTCTTGAGAAACAACGGATTCGATTATAAATCTTTTCGCTTTGGGATTATTTGCTTTTGCTGTGTCTGTGCCAGGAGTTACTGAAATTATAAAGTTTTCTCCCGCATTTACACGAATCTGATTCGATATATCAAGCGGCGCATCAAGGCTGCCATTTTTTTGGTGATTGTACCAGGTGTACAACTATCAGGAACTACTTCCTTTATGCTGACCAGATGATACTCCTGGTACATCATCGTTAGTTTCTGAGTATCATCCATTTTAATTGCAATCACACCATCCGTACTATAGTAAATGGTGCCATTATATTTTCCGATGTATACACAGTTCTTTCCATCTACTTTTGCACTCTTAAACTCGAAATGTCGGCCTTCTATAGATAGCTCTTTATGATCCGCAATTGCTCCAAATTGAATGACAGAAGGTGCTCCTGTAATTGGATTTCCATTGACATCTACATACTCTACTCTATTTGTTGAGGCTTCTTCTCCATTCTCGGCAACCGCCAGTAATTCTTCCTCCAGACTCTGTACAGACATTTGTTCCGGTGCATTCAGATCTGTTATCTGGTCTGCGGAATCCTCTGTTTCAGACTGTTCTCCTATATCAATCGTTTCTTCTGTCTCAGACTGCTGCTCACTTACTGGCTTCATTTCCCTATCTGTGTCTGATGCTTCAACTACTACATTTAAGGATAAAAAACATATAGAAAGAATCAAAATCCAAGAACATAAAATTTTTAAGTATTTTTTCCATATATTATGCCTCATCTTGTGATTCTCCCTTATTTCTTTTCTGCTTTTTATGGATTAAAACGCTTAGACAAATCAGTGAACCAAACAGCAATAAGAAATATCCCATAACAGGACTGTCATCTCCAGTCTTTACACTATTGATCTTTCCTGATTCATCTGAATTGGACGGACCAGATGGTTGTGACGGGTTTGAGGGCTGTGTTGGATTTGGCTTCTCTTCTCCAATATAACTATTCTTAAAAGAGATTGCTTCTATTTTCTCCCCCTTCTCATTTGCTACAATTGTGACAACTTTTAACTGATTCGATTCATTATAGTAAGCCTCGACAGTCACATAGTACCTGTTTTGATCATATTTATAATCATCCTTTTTTTCTGTCGTCTGATAAATGTTATAATGATACTGTCCTGCTGTTTTTACATTCAGTATAATCTCTGTTGCTGCATTCTTTTCCATTGTCCAGGAATACTGCATATTGCAGCTTCCGGCGGGCATTGGTGCGTCGCTTTGATCTGTTGTCATAATATAAGAAAATTCATCTGCAATGCCTTCCACTTCACTGTCAAAAATCTGTCTCACCGGAATTTTTACTACAGTACAATTATCAGATGCAAAAGCTGATATCTGCATGCTCAGAAAAAGGAGCATAGTCACCAATATGATAGTTACTTTTTTTAAATCAAGGATTTTCATGTTTTTTCTTTCCCTTCTTCATTTTTCTATCTACTATCAATAGTACGATAATAAGCAAAAGTATCCAGTAAATAGCCGGCACCTGAATCATCATTTCTTTAAATTCATCAATTCCCGTTCCCAGATTCTTGGCTTTCTCTTTCTCAGGATAGACCTGATCCGTAAGCCTTCCTACTAATATATTTCTTCCATTTGTCATCTCTGAAGTACATGTTATCAGAAGAACCAAATGGTCATTTTCCGTAAGTTCAAAGTTTCTTTTATATAAAGCATTGTCTGATATTTCCTGCAGACACGCCTGTTTTGCTTCCGGTTCCTCTGAACTGACACTGAACAGCCGTTCATTATAAGCATCTGCCTGGATCAATGCATAAAATTCAATTCCATGATCTTTTCCATCAAAAAAAAGATTTCCGTATGGATGTTCGTCAAAATACTCCTTATCTGTGAATAGCCCCACATCTCCAAACATCATGTGTTTTTCCATATGGTGTCCATAAATCATATTGTTAAAATCGGAAAAATCCGGTTTGTTTGCACAGTGCAAAAATATGGAACCACTTAAAGAATACTTGCCTTCGGCATCCGTATTCATATAAGTATCATCATCTTCTGCCTGAAGCAGCGGATAATTAACGTTTGTTTCATTTATTCGAATCCAGCCAATAATATCCGGATTGATTTTCTGCAATTCTTCAAAAGATTTCGTATGTTTTTCTGTTGGAATATAGGCTTCGTAGTTCTTCGCATCAGCCGCCTGATATACCTGATTGGAATCCCATAACATATAGCATGACAGGAACATTACCATAAGAATCAGCAATAACGCTATAAAATTCACCATATGATCGACTATTTTGACTAAAAACTTTGCTGCTTTTTTCATATGAAATATTCCTGAAATTTCCTTTCTTATTGCAAAAGGGAATGCGACGGAGTATCGCCGCACGCATTCCCTTTGCTGTTTCTTTTATGATTTTATAAAATTATTTCTGTACTTTTTTGCGTTTGAAAGCAACGAATCCAAACAGTGCTACAGCACAAAGAGCAACCATCAGAACGTATGGAAGAGTGTTCATGATAATACCAGTTGTTGGTACGTTGTTGAATTTGTTGGTTACGTCAACTGTGTTCTTTGTCTGTCCAAGTTTATAACCAGTATGAGCAGTGTCATCCCATACTTTAATCTCTTCATTAAATTTTGTTGCAACAACAGCTGCTTTGTTTTCATTATTAATTACAACAGCAGCACTTCCTTTGTAGTTTGCTTTTGCAGCCTCAGTTACGATGATTTTAGTTCCTACTGGAACACCTGTAAATTTCTTAGTCTCGTTATGCTTCAAAATTAATGTAGCATTTCCGTCATCACCTATTGTAATCTCAGTTCCATTAACTTTTACACCACCAAGTGTGGTTTTATTTGTTCCTGCTGGGAATGCAAAATTTACAGTAAAATTAAATTCGTCAGAAGTAGAAGCTGCAAAGCTTGTATCTGAGCTTTCGTTTCCTATAACATTTTTAGAAATCTTCAATGAACCATTTTCAGTATAGTCAGGATCCGGTGTTGGATTTGATGGAGTTGTGCCTGTACCAGCTTCCTGGACATAAGTGTTTTCGAATTTAAATCCGTTATTAACTCCATCACTAATATCTACTTTTCCAGTGGTTGAATCAGCTGCACCCTGATCATTTTTAGTCTTGCTAACAATGATATTGGAAATCTCATAACCACCAGCTGCTGTATTAGAAACATATACATCCATAATATACTCAGCTTTGGACATAAGCATTTTTTCTTCCGTACCCTTGTCGTCAAGCCCCAATGAGTTTCCTGTTTCTGTTACTTTGTAACTATACTTACCAGCTTCCTTATATGTAGGAAATGTTACAGCCCATCTCTTAGTTATAGTACCTGTTCCATCATTTGTTGTAAACTTAGCATCATTAATTGTAACATCTGCTTTAGTCTCTACTAAGTTATCAACACCTGCTCCGTTTTTCTGCTGTTCTGCTTTAAATGTAAAGTTAACATCCTTTGCTACTTCAGTGTTAAAAACCTTTGTAATATACGCTTCCTTTGTCGTTGTGCCTGCCCCTTCTGCAAATACCGGCATTGCCAGTCCCATTGTCATAGCACCTGCTGCGACAATAGCGAGCATTTTCTTGGTGAATTTTTTCATGCTCATTTTAGTTCCTCCCTTGTGAATTCTTTTGTTTTTTATTTGATTAACGGATCCGGTAATTAAATTCCCCTGCTCCGAATAATCGCGATGACTTTTCCTTTGACATCTTTTATATCAATACAACCATAAATTCGGCTATCCGATGCCTGAGGTCTGTTATCTCCAAGTATAAATACCTGGCCGCTCCCGACTGTGACCGGGAAATCCACTCCATCTTTGAATTGGGTGGTATCAAAGTAAATGTCCTGAGATATCTGTTCTGCACCATTTATCTTCAGTCCGTTTTTTGTAATGTCAACGGTGTCTCCTGCTACCGCCACAACACGTCCGGTCGTGGTTCTGCCATCAGCTTCAAACACTGCAACGTCACCGGAAATAAACCTTTTATCCAATCGGTAATACATGACCAGATCACCGTCTTTGATTGCCGGTTTCATGGAGACATCATTTATTCTTACAATTCCATAGAGAAATGTAAAAATAAGAAATACTGCTAAGATAATAAATGCAATCTTCAATAACAACTGAACAATATCCTGTGCTACAGATGTTTCCTGTACTATATTGTTGTTTTCATTTGACCGTTCAGTTTCGTTCTTCATCCTATCCTTCCATAAAAATGGATGCCCATAACCCTTCTAGGGGATTTATTTGTTTTATGTCAACTCAGACATCCACGGTATTAGTTTGTACCCTTTATTATAGTGGTTTATTTTTTTATTCCAATGCAACAAACATGTAAAATGTCTGATGTATTTTTGCAAGTTTTGTTCCATAGCAGTGTTTATCTTATTTTCCGTCTTCTTCTGAAAAACAGAATCATGATAATACTTATGGCAAATAGTAACCATACATGCCTGCTTGTTCTCAGACGAACCCCTGTTTCCGGTATTAATTGTGTGTTTTCGTTTGTGATTTTTAATTCAATCACATCTCCTCGTGCAGCCTCAATCCGCTGTTTCATGACAGCCGTATTTCCATTCGATGTTGCCTGCACTGGATTTGAATACTTATCATTCTCTTCTTTTTTAGAAATCGAAACAGCGTATTTTGATGTATCAACAGTTTCTGTTATTATGATATCCGAAGATATATCTACATTTTTTAATGTAACTTTATCTCCATGTTTCAAAGAAGTTCTAATTGTCTTGCTACGCAGCTTTTGACCATCTTCCCAATAGAGAATTTCCATATCAAATGGCTTCTTGCGGTTTCCAAGTGGACCAGTGACTTCCTTTGTAATCTCAACCGTCACCCCGCCTTTTTGCGGATGATTGACGATATGTCTGTCCGAAACAGCTCTCCAGGTATTTGTCATCGGTGATTTCTCATATAGGAATAAAATATCGGATTCTACATCGACCATATATAAATTAAAGTTATCCTGATACTGTGTTTTGGTTTTATCTGCTTTGTCCTTTTTGTTTGGAGTAACAGATTCTACCATCCAGTATCGTCCGTTCTCAAAGTCCTCCGGTAATTGAAGCATTCCATTTTCATCTGTTTCTAAGGAACGATACGTCGTACACGTTTTTCCATCCTTTTTCAGAACGATATCGTCCTTGCTCTGTGTATTGTCATAATCTACTGTATATCCTGTATCATCCGCATATTTTTTCGTAACATCATCATACGGTACTTTGTAGAACAGAAAACCTGCACCAGCAAGTCGGTTTCTTGGAAGATCATCCGTCTTTAAGAAACTTCGTTCAGCAAGATTGAAATGCAGATTCTGCACTTCCAGTTCCATCTTGGAAACATCCTTGAACTCATTCCCATCCTTTGGGAATAATTGTTGTCCATTTGAATCGAAATACTGAATCTCTGGATAAATAACTTCATAATATAGGAAACCATCCCCGTATTCCGAAGAATAATGTGTCTTTCCTATCTCAATTTCTTCCACCTTATATTCCACCGGATTTCTGTCCTGGAATAGTGGAACATTGTCGACTGTGTGTTCCCATCCGTTCTCTTCATTCAGCAGGAATTCCTGTCCTGTAGAAATTCCATTCTGATACAATCTGATTTTCACCTGTTTTTCCATCAGTGCATCATTTGGATTTCCCCATGTCTTTTTGATATGCAGAGTGCCTGTTTTAGCAAAATTTCGGATATTAAGGCTGGTATCTCCTCGCTGAAGCAGAACGGATTTTCCGTTTATCTTACCATCAACTGGTGCTGTAACAGCCTCCTGATTTTCGTTAGCCTCCCTATCCACCAATTTTGCATCAGTGATTTTGAATGCTCCATTGGCAATCTCAACTGTGATCTGTATATCTCCTGTGTCTACATATCCCGTCGGTAAGTTTGTCTCTCGCAACAAATACGTCTCAGTTGCCGTTCGATTCTGTTTGTTCTCATCTTGTAACGGAATATGAAGTTGTGCGATTCCGTATTTATCAGTTGTTACCGTTTCCTCCTCAACACCGTTCTTACTGACAGCAAAATTGATCTTCTCCATTCCCTGTCCGGTAGACTCATCAAATTTGTTCAGTGTGAGTATTCCCTCTTTCTGATAACGGTTCTCCAATTCAATCGTAAGAGTCTCACCACCGCGTCCAATTCCACGTCCTGTGAATTGAATTCCACTTTCTGGATATGCTTCCCATGAATTTACATTATCTCCTTGTTCATGAGAATTGCGAACATTGTACCAACCTGAAAATTTCACATTCGAATCTTTTGGCTTATAGTTGTACTCTTTTAATGTGTATTTCCAGAATGAGTCCGCCTTAACGATCCACGTACAGCTTGTATGTGTTTCATCTGTCCATGTACCTACAACTTCTATTGGAGCATCCTCCGCTTGCGGAGCTTCTGCATCCGGTTTCTGGCTATCTTCTGAAGGAAGCACAAGTTTCATATGCTCATGAAATGCAGGTGGCTGAGGTTTTCCATCTAAAAGCTTTTCATCCATATCTACCTGGATATAATAATCTTTCTTGACTTCCTCTATTGCTTCCGGCATTCCGACAAAATCTTTCTTTACTGTCAGGTAACCATTTTTTGCTACAATACGGCCGTCAATATGCCACCCATCGGACATTTCACTTTTGAAAGAATACCAATAAATGGTGAAGAATTCGGTATCTAATTTCGATGGCGGAATTTCCCTGTCTCCGATGCGAATCATACGTCCACTTTCACGAATTGTCTGGAATACCTCTTCATCGGAAGGAATTCTATCTATCTTGTAGATATAGTCTCCATTTCCAATATATCCCTCATCTGGTTTAGTTCCCTGCAAAAGTTCTTGCACTCTCTTATTTCCATCCGCATACTGTTCCCACGTAGATGGATTCTTATTTCCAAGAACTGGAACATCATGCAATATACTTGCCTTCACATTACAGTTTGCCACGGCAACCGCACTTGTATAATCGTCTACATTCGTGGTTGGTAATGCTACCGAACCATCTTCCGGCATCGCTGACTTACAGATATAAAACTGTACCTGTTTTCGATTTTGGTTACTCACCTTACGCCACGCTGCATAGAGGGTGATTGGCTGTCTTGCATTATTATTTATAAGATCAGAAATAGAATCCCCTGCACCGCATTCCTGCCACTTTCCGTCTTTGTTTCTGTAATCCCAATGATCGAATTCATACTGTTCCAACTCTTTGCTGTCATTATCTTCATGATCATAAACTAGCGGATATGGTGACTTGACGTTATGTTTTCCAGCTTCTATTTCATTCTCATAATCATCTGTATGTCTTGTCTTATTTCCAACCTGAGGGGTCAACTTAGATTCTTTTGGAAGCTTCTTCATATAACGGGTCGTATTATAGATCACTCTGACCGTTCCGGGGTTCTGGGGTTTGTCTGCAATCACCTCATAAGATGAGGTAATATTAGGCAGTTCAAATTTTACCTTATCATCTCCGGACGGTTCCGGAAGAACCTCATTTTCGTCCCTGTCATTAGATGTACAACTCCAGACAATCTCCTTGCCATAATACTCACCTTCTAAACTTGCCCTCTTTGGTACTTCCACAGTATATGCTTCCCCATGGCCTACATACTGTCTCTTAATCGCCTCTCTTTTGGTCAGGTTCAGTGGATCCAACACTTCAATCAGATGAAAACTTCCCTCTACACTGAAATGTCTTCCTGCCAGCCCAACCTGAGAAGAAAGTCCTGTCAAACGATCAAAATAATTTTCGATTCTGTCTGGATTCAGTGGGTTTGGCTGTGAGAAATAATAGACAGATACATCTTTCCCGTTTTTCAGGACAGGAATATACCATGTACCATCGTTGTCCTTATAAGGGTGCTGTACAAACACACGGCTGTCTGTCGCATAACCAAACAGAATCTTCTCTTTCTGATCTGCGCCGGGCTCCAGCTTGCTCGGAGTGAAACCAAACTCACTGTAAATTTTAGAAATCGTATCATCTGGTTTAGCTCGCAAATAATAACGACTGGCTCGGCCACTGTTTGCTTTGATTATGTAATGCTGCTCAGCATTGAGGTTCTTTATCAGCTTATAATGTCCATCGATAAATACATAAAAACTGATATTTGCTTCTTTTGTTGCTGCCGGTTTTTCTGTATTATCAGGAACAATCACATATGGACGTACTGCATCATCTGGCTGAATAGTAAAGCTCATGGTATGCTCTGATTTATTTTTACTCCATGTAACTGCTGAAAGAGTACCATCTTCCTTTCTGCATTCCCAGTTTATATCCTGCGTTTGTTCTTCTACACGCGGCTTTGTACTAACTGTTCTTGTAAGTGTTGACTTTCTTGCAACAAAATCAATTGCCGGAAGATCACGCAAAGCTGTTTGGCTGTAAACCTGTCCATCGTCATCCTGTACTGTCACACTGTAAAAACCGTTATATCTATTATCGTCGTGTTCGAATAAGGTCTTTGCACTCATGGTATCAATTTTTTCTCCATTTGGCAGGTAATACACATCCATCGGCTCTCCGGACTTTCCTATATAAATACATTCATGACCTTCTATCGTGTATTTCCCTGCATTATGGATTGTATCGTAATCTCTCTTGGAATAATAAAAACGCTCTTTTGCTCCATTTTGAATAGAACCATCGTAATGAAATTTTTCAAAATGCTTTTTTAACTCATCATTAGAAATATAATAATAAACTGTTCCCGGCTTTGTTGTAGTATCTTTTATAACAGGAATTTCTTCGTTTAGAACATTATATCTCTCATTATTTACAAAAGTATAGAATTTAATGTTCAAGGTTGCTGGTGCAAAAGTGTTGCATGCAACCGTATATGGTTGCTCTATCTTTCCAATAGAAAAGGTTAGTTTATCGCCCTGTTTCACCGGAGAAATTGTTTTATTTTCATCCTCACTGGCACAAAGCCAGTCGCTTTCCTTCGTATCTCCAGGATCAACGGAAATTGTGACCGCAGAATCTTTCTTATAGTAACTCACAGTTCGATTTCCATCCGGATTGATCACTGTAACCGAATAGAAACTGTTCTTATTCTGCTTAATCTGGTCTGAATTATTATCCGGAATTTTTTCGCCATCAGATGCTCCTTTTGGCATATAATAAACGTCTGTTGGTACAGTTGCTTCCTGCTTGTCCAGGTTATAAGATACATATTGCTGTCCTTTATAAGTTACCACTGTCGCCTGTGCTAATGTCTTCTCACCACGGACTGTATATGGAAAATAATTTCCGGACTGTGTTTCCTCTGCATTCAAGCCGAACTCTCTATAAATCTCAGCAAGATCACTGACAGATAAATAGCATCTGCCCTGACGGTTCCATTTATACACCTTTTTCAGAGAATCAGCCGGCAGCTTTCGAACCTCATTGTCTGCATATATATAAAACTGAATGTCAAAGGCTGTCTGATCCGCTCTCTGGATCACATAAGACTGTGTGATCTTTCCGATTGTGAACCTCGTCTGGTTCCCTGATTCCCGTATACCATCTATCACCTTATCGTCTGTTCCCATACAGGTCCATTCGATCTGGTCTGTCTGGTCCGACAATTGGGGATTAAAATCAGCCACAGCTTCTTCCACTACAGTTCCTGTTAATGCATAACGAATCCGATCCTGCCCTTCTCCCTTTACCTCTACGGAATAAAACGAGTTGTCCTTTTTTACAGAATCTTTTAAATTTAATGCAACGCCTTTTCCATTTGGAAGGTAGTAAACATCTACCGCTTCCCCTTGTGTATTCTGGCCATAATTGTAAGAAACATAGGTCTTTCCGGATTCTGTGTCTGTATAAACTTCTCCGTATTCTATCCTGCTTTTTCCCCGGTATGCAGATACAAACTTTTTTATCGCATCCGGATTCTGACTCTCGCTGTTTTTCACAAATCCAAATTCTTCATATATCCGGAGCAGGTCCTCAATGGAAACACCATGATAGGTAGTTCTTCCGTCTTTCCATGTTGCAATGCCGGTAATGTCATTATGCTGAAGCTTTACCTTGTTTCCATCAATAATGACATAGAAATCAATATCAAATCCTTCGGAAATCTCCTGAAGTTTCGGTGATTCCTCTTGTGCAATCTGCTCCTCGAAGGCTTTTTCTTCTTCTGAAAGCTCTCCCTGGGATGGAGTAATTTCTTCCTCCGGAATCTCTTCTAATGGCGGGGTGATTTCCTCTCCAGGAGTCTCTTCTGATGGCGAAGTATTTTCTTCTTTCGACGTCTCTTCCGACAATGATGTACTTTCCTCCGGAATAAAATCTTCTGTGCGCATTTCACCCTCTTGAGTACTATTTATATTTGGAATATTCTCTTCTTCCACTGAAACTGCCAAAACTGTCGTTCCTGCGCTATTCATGCACAAAACCAATAAAAGTGTCCAGGCTATCCATCTTAGCCATCTCTTTTTCCTCTTCACACAAATTCCTCCTAAAAACATATTTTCATTTTCTTAGCTATCTGCCTTTTTTATCCATTCCTTCTGCATTGCCGCTTCCATAAAACAATGAAGCAGTGGTTGGGAGAACGATCCACATTCCCCGTTCAGGATCATTTGCAATGCTTCTCCATGAGTCAGTTTACTTTTATAAGGGCGAGGACTGATTAAGGCATCATATGCATCAGCCAGTCCCACAACCTGTGCACAAAGAGGAATTTCTTCTCCATGCAAACCATCCGGATACCCTGCTCCGTCATATCGTTCATGATGATGTCTGCAGATTTCATAACTAAGCGCATTTAATTTGTCTATAGTAAGACCTTTTGGAAACTTCTTTGTCATTTCAGCTCCAACCAGTGGATGCTGTCTCACGGTTTCCATCTCTTCTTCTGTCAGCCTGCCATTTTTGTTCAGGATTTCAACAGGCACCCTGATTTTTCCAATATCATGAATTGGCGCCAAATGTGATACAGCTTCTACTTCTTCGTCTGTAATTCCATATTCCGGATAATTTTTCTGCAGCTGGAGATACATCTGCTTTGTAAAGAAAATAATATTGTCCTGGTTTTCCGCTTCTGATAAATTATTATGATCCAGAACTGTAGACAATAATGACACCATATTCCAATATTGCTTGGTCTTATCGCGCTCGTTCTTCTGGAGTTCTCGTTTCATTTCCATTACGGATCTGTAGGTTCTTTTTACATTATGTAATGTAATCATTGCTATATTATCTTTTATATCCACATATTTCTTAGCCCTCATCTTTATATAAGATTTTTCACTCTCTATTCTGCGGTATATGATATCCTGCTCTGCATAGCCATGAACCAGATTTTCTGTTAACTTATCGCTTAACAGGAAATCTCGTAGCTTTGATTTATCAGCATCATGAATAAATCTCTCTATATATATCTGAATAAACGTATCATAATCTTCTGTCTTTCTTGCTATTTCAAATACCTCTTGATTATGTGAGTAAATGCATTCATACCTATTTGTT
>OOBW01000957.1_pt1 | contig 15494 bp, 16 predicted proteins | sample 1671701 | NCBI WGS metagenome assembly OOBW01 (sample SAMN06348183, study PRJEB24527) | human gut metagenome | biome: human gut; feature: ankylosing spondylitis patient; material: feces | host: Homo sapiens | place: China | collected 2015-10 | reverse complement strand
AGCTGTGATCTCATCTGCCATATCTGTATCACGGATACGGCTTTCCGCTGATGTAATATTTTCAGAAGTTACCTTCAGGTTGTTTACAGTATGCTCCAGACGGTTCTGGGCAGCACCGAGCGTAGCACGGTAAGAAGAAACCTTCTCAATTGCAGCATCTACAGACTTCATTGCCTTGAATGCATTAGTTGTAGTATCTACCGCAATCTTGTCAATAGTCAATGCTGCCGCTGTCATAACCTGCTGTCCAACGGTCATTGCATTGGTCTTATCTGCCGAAGCACCGATAAAGAAGGTAAGTGCCTGACCTGTTTTTGCAGGACTTAAAGGTTTCTCACCGTTGAACTCTGTAGTAGTAGCGATACGGGTAATTTCTTTATTCAGTGCATCAATCTCAGCCTTGATGTTGTCTCTTGCAGTTTTGGTATAAGTACCATTTGCTGCCTGGGTAGTCAGAGTCTTCATACGCTGAAGCATGGAGTGGGTCTCTGTCAAAGCACCTTCTGCTGTCTGGATCAGACCAACTGCATCGTTTGCGTTGTTTACAGCCTGGTTCAAACCATTGATCTGGGAACGCATGGTCTCGGAAATAGCCAGACCTGCTGCGTCATCGCCTGCACGGTTGATCTTGTAACCGGAAGACAGCTTCTCTAAGTTTTTGCTCAGCGCACTCTGGTTGATACTTAAGTTTCTGTAAGAATTGATCGCTGCAATATTATGCTGAATTACCATAATGAATTCCTCCTTATATAAAAGAAAATATGGCAGTGGACTCCTTTCCTCTGTCTTCTATTGTCCCAAGGGCCCTTTCTGGAACAGCAGAATTTTCTTTCTATGTATATATATCGTCTTATGTCAAAAAAACATAAGCCTCTTTTTCATTATTTCTTTCATTTTTATTTTAAAAGTTCAAGTATGGTCTGAGGGAGATTATTTGCATTTGTAAGTATCCTATTAGAGGACTGTAGGACGATGTTACTGCTGGTGTATTTTGTGATCTCCTCTGCCATATTGGTATCACGGATCTGGCTTTCTGCCGCCTGCATGTTTTCACTTGTAACGCTTAAATTATTGTGGGTGTGATCCAGATGCATATAAGCAGCTCCAAAGGATGCCCTGACCTTAGAAACAGCCTCTATCGCGTTTTCAATGTATTCCACAGATTTTTGTCCCTTTTCTACAGTGGAAAAATTTGTCTGATCCAGCTGTAGTTCCTTGCTTCCTATATAATAGCGTTCTACATCCAGAACTTCTCCATCCTGAGCAGAACCGCCGATCTGGAGCGGGATCGGGTTCTTATCGTCCAGCTCTGGCGGCTGCCAGCCCGGTGTAATTGCATCTGCCCTGGAAAACAGAGAGATTCCTCCAAATTTAGTGGTAGAACCAATCCTGTCAATCTCCTCAAGGATCTGGTCTTTTTCCATGTTCAAGGTTTCCCGGTTGGATTGATCGTAAGTTCCATTTGCAGATTTTAAAGCCAGAGTCTTCAGTCTCTGGAGCATGGAATGGACCTCTGTCAAAGCGCCATCTCCTACATTGGTAAGTCCGATGCCGTCATCAATGTTTTTCATCGCCTGGTTCAGGCTGTTGATCCTGCTGCGCATACCTTCCGAGATCGTCAGGCCAGCTGCATCATCTCCTGCACGGACGATCCTAAAGCCGGAAGACAGCTTTTCAAGGGACTTTTTCAGCTTTCCTGTTTCGATCCCCTGATTTCTGGCAGCATTTATGGATGCTATGTTATTCTGCACCTGCATGATGTTTCACCTTCCTTTGTATCTTCTATGAATCTCATCAAATAACCATTTGTTTTTATTATCGGCAAAATGCCTTATTTTATTGATACCAGGTTCAAAAGGCCGGAATTATTCATCATCATCTGAAGACGGAGGATCTGCACCATATTAGACCAGTCTTCCCCGGAAAGGTTCTCTCCCTTTCCTGCTGCCAGAAGTGTACCAAGGCTGCCTGCTGTCAGGCTGCTTCCTGTAAGGCTGCTCACTGCTGTACTGCCGGATGTTTTCCCATATGTTCCGGTACTTACCGTACGTCCTGCCAGGATCGTATTGTTTCCCGTATAATCTGCCATGATCTTTTTTACATAATTCTGGGTTTCTTTATATGGTGGGATGCCTCCGTATTTGGTCACACTGTTCGGACCTGCGTTATAAGCTGCCAGTGCAAGGCTTACGTCTCCTCCGAACCGGTCCAGATTTTGTTTTAAGTATTTTGCCCCTCCAAGGATATTTTGTCTGGCATTGTAAGGATCGCTTACTCCAAGAGAACGGGCTGTTCCCGGCATCAGCTGCATCACGCCCATAGCCCCTGCTTTGGATACAGCCTTTGGATTAAACCCTGACTCCGCCTTTGCCACCGCCCTGAGAAGTTTAGAAGGGATCTGATATAAAGCAGAAGCTTCTTCGAAAATAGAATCCATATCTTCTTTTATGGCATTCAGCCCATTTTTCAGTATCCCCTGAAATTCCTGGACCGGTGTTGTCTTCTGTGTCTGATCCGCTGCCTGTGCAGCTAACTTTACCCCATCTCCTGTTATCGGTACTAAACTCATATTTCTTACTCCTTTCGGCCTGCGCCGTCTGCTCCAAGGTACCAGCCGTCCTGAGAACGGTTTACTGCCATAGACCCATCGTTATTTAAATAATACCAGATATTTTTATCATACAGCCATCCGGTCTTCATATCCCCATCCGGGTTTAAGTAATACCATTTTCCGTTTCCTGTGTTCACCCATCCGGTCTTCATACATCCATTTCCATCAAAATAATACCATTTTCCACCATACAGGAGCCATCCCCTGGTACGGTTTCCTTCAGCGTTAAAGTAGTACCATATACCTCCCACCAGTTTCCAGGTATTGACTGCCAGAGTACCATCCGGCATAACAAAGTTGTCTCCCTTTAGAGAACCTGCTATGCCTGGACCAGTACTGCAGCTCTGGGAAGTTGCTGCATGTTCTTTCTCCTCTTCCTCACTGTCATCTATATCCTGTTCCTGTGATGTAACAAATTCCCCTTCTTTTAAGTATTTTTTCTGTTTTGCCGTAACTGGGACCGCTTTTACCTGATAATAGTAGATCTTGTCCGGATCTGTCATGTACTCCTTTAAGCTGACAGAGTTACCTGTAACTGTCATCCGTTTCACCACTTTATCATTTCCATATAAAGTCAGGGTATAGCCCGGAGCATAGTCTACCTTCTTCCACACTGCCTTTTCTGAGTCATATGAGCTCCAGCCTGCTAAAGCCGTGTCACCCAGAACAGTGACCGGCGTATAGTTCACTTTTACCTGCATGGTGGTATTATCCAGGGCTTTCGCCGATACAAAATCAGCCCCGGTCACACGGCATTTGGATCGTCCAAGGGACACAGGGAAATACTTTCCCTGTGCAGCATCCACAGTGATCTCCATCCGTACCTTTTTACCAGGTTTCCAGTTTTCATATTCTGTTTTGTAATAAATATCCCCAATGGATACCCCTGATCCGCTGATGGTGATCTGGGGCTGTGGTATTTCCTCCGGATCTCCAAACGTGGTGTCAAATTTAATACTCATGGTCTCGATGATGCTGCTCTCTGCCCCATAAGCTGTATACACTGTGTACATATGAAAGATTCCCCCTGGTACAGACTGTAAACTTCCTGTTCCAAGCAGCAGTCCTGTTCCGGCACAAAGGAGTATTTTTCTGATCATTTTCATTTCCATTCCTCACATATCTTTACCTGTACCAGATCCCGTCCTCATTAACATAAAATCCATTGATATACTGGTTTTTTGCCATTTCACCTGAATCCGGCCAAAAATAATACCAATTCCCGTCAACCTGATACCAGCCGGTAGCCATAACTCCGTCAGCATCCAGGAAATAAGTTTTCCCTTCCCGGATCAGCCAGCCGGTAAACATGGCTCCCTGAAGGCTGTTGTCAAGTGTGTTTAAGTAATACCAGGAACCATTCTGTTCCAGCCAGCCGGTATATAAGGAGCCGTCTTCCCTGAAAAAGTAATAAACCGCCCCTATGATCTTCCAGCCTCCATAAGCCATAGTTCCCTGTGTATACCCATTTTCCGTTAATGGCCAGAAATAATACCACTGTCCATTGATCTTTGCCCATCCGGTTGCCATTTCCCCGGTACCATACAGGTAATACCAGTCATTTGCCAGCTTCTGCCAGCCGGTGAGCATCGTGCCATTGACATCAAAATAATACCAGTATCCGTTGACCGACTGCCATGTACCCCGGCATATAGAGCCATCCGGAAATCTGTAATTCCATATATTGTCTTTTTTTACCCAGCCTACTGTATCTGTGGTTCCGGGCTTTGCAGAAGGATTTTTTGATTGCTGTCCTTTACCATCTGATACATACCGGTCTGTAATGGAAAGCTCCCCGGATTCTATCCATTCGCTTTTTCCACCATATTTTTTTTGGGGATCCGTTCCCGGTACTGTGCGTACCTTAAAGGTATACTCTCCTGTTTTTGTCATATATGGATAAAAATTATACTGATCTGCACTGGTCTGGGAGACGCTGTAAACTTTCGATTTTCCTCTGTAAAGCTGCACTTCGTAATAACCGGATGTGTTATCCGGCTTTTCCCATTTCGCCTGTCCCAGGCTTTTTTCATTCCACCAGGCATCTTCCGGAGCAGCATAGTCTCCTTTGATCCCTTTTACCCGCAGGGTAACTACCAGTTCATCTCCATCTCGTCTGGCAGACACAAATGTGCCCCCACTGATCTTTACATTCGCTTTTTTATAGCTGGAAACAAAATAATCTTCACTGACATCTTCCGGTTCCAGGGTGACTTTCATCTGAGGCTCTTCAGCAGCTTTCAGTTCATTGGAGCTTTTGTCCGTCCATTCGGCCTCGGAAACGCTGTATTTACCTCCACTTGCATCTACTGCCACTTCTCCATCTGAAACCGTGGTCGTTTGCAGTTTTATATCCGGAAGCTTGCTGCCTGCTTCCAGCTTGGATGTAACACGGATATTTACTGTTTTAATCTCTTTTGCTGCTGCAAAAGCATCTATCTTTCCCCATTGGAACAGCAAGGCTCCCGAAAGAAGGAGCAGAAACATTCCCCGTCCGTGTCTGGATCTTCTGTCAGGTATTTTCAGCTTTTTCTTCATTTTCTTTTTCCTCCGGTGATGGCACATATCCTAAAAAGTAAATATAGATCTCTATGATCGCCTGATATAATTCTTCCGGCACAGCCGCTCCCAGCTGTAATCTGCTTAAAAGAGTTGCAAGAGAGTCATCCTCATAAACCGGAACCCCTGATTTTCTGGCTGCTTCCGTGATCTTTTCTGCCATATATCCCATTCCGGAAGCAACGATCACCGGGGCAGTGTCCTTTTCCGGCGAATATTGAAGCGCAACTGCCTTTTGCTCTAATAACCGCTCAAACGCTGACATTAATACCATTCTCCTTTTTTCTTATCTTTGGAAAAACATCCAGCAGACGGTAATGAGCTTTCCGTTCCTGCACCTGCATCATTTTCACGCGCATCCCGTTTCTGGTACATATTTCCTGAAGCTTTGCCTGTATCTCTCCGGCTCCGGCAGAAAGATTTTTAGGAACTCCCAGCTCCATGGATATTTTATGATCCTGGAGATCTGCCAGAAGCTGGAAATCTCCCAATCCCCTGATCTCAAAGTCCACCAGAAGGCGTATTTTCCTGCCTCCATCTTTTTCTTCTTCTTTTTTCTCTGCATCCGGATCGATCCAAAATTCAGATACAGCCTCTTTTCCCTGATATTGGAAAGGAAAGACAAAATGATTCACAGACATATATACGCTTTCGTTTACCAGCATCCCTCGCATCAGCTGATAAAAATCCTGTACATGTTCCAGCCCGGCTTCTCCTTTGGCCCCTCTTTCCACAAGTGAGCCAAAAATATCTCCATAAATATTTCCTTTTTTTCCTTTTGAACCGGTAAGTACAGCATACAGTTCTTCAGGCTCTGTTTCAAAAAAACGTTTAAAATCCCTATTAGCTGCCATTTGTTCAAAAAGGCTTCTGAGAAGGGCACTGCTTCCGTTTTCATAACGTGCCCCATAAAGGATCAGCTGGATCACGCTGCTTCTTACATTGCCATAATCATGGGTACGGGAAATATATCTTGAAAGAAAGGGGACCAGCTTCTGAAACAGAACCTGGGAATTTTCCTTCGTTTCCCCATTTTCTGCCTTCCAGTCCAGCTGATCCAGAATTGATGCGTATTCCTGTCTTACAGAGGTGTAAAGCATTCCTTTTATTTCATCTGTCAGTTCCTGCATCTGCCCTAAAAGATGCTCACCACTGGAATAATTGTTGAATACCTGAAGGAATCTGAGGGCTGTTTCCTGCAGGCCTCTGTTTCCTTCCTGCTGCAAAAGAGTTCTCAGGTTTTCAAAGAAAGTACCGGAAAATTTAGCCTGTCCCTGCATTTTTAAAAAATCCAGCAGCTGGCCAGAATCTTCAAAACTGGCAGAATCCAGCAGCTGCTGCACCATTTTACCCAGACCTTCATCACCTTTAGCGATAAAGGCTCCATCCCGGAACAGGATCCGGCCCAGGGAATCCTTTGTTTCATTTTCCTGCCCCAGCTTCTGAAGAAAGTCAGTATAATTTCCCTTATAATTGCGGATGCTGAAGCCACTTTCATTTTCCTGGTCACCAGCGGTACCGCTTTTCTGTCCATCTGCCCGCACTACGCGAGATGGGTCAGAAGGATTCTGGATCTGGGAACTGTTCAGGGCGCTTTGCTGCTCCTGGACTATATGGACATTTCTATTATCTATATATGTAGAAGGATCTGTTACCTGTAATATATTAGACATGTTTTATCCCTTTTCTTTTTGATTCTATATATTGTAATAATATGAGTTTATCCTGCATACTTTCATATGTATATTTAATCGGCGTTTTCCCATTTTTTATAATTATTATTTTTCTTATATTTTCAAGAAAAAAGGCGATAATTTACATAGATATAGATTCAGTAAGCATGTGAAAATCACAGGATACTTTTGTGGTTCTGCCGTTTTATTTTAAGGTGAGGAGTAATTGTATGAAAATTCAAAATTTTATCCAGGAGCAAATACATATGGAACATGTACCAATGAGACAAAGCAATATTGCTTTGTCTGATAATATTTCTGCAAAACTGGCTGATCTTGACCGAGCCAGTTTTGAATACACCGAAGGTATTTCGGCTGATGAAACACTTTTCGCACGCTCTCTGGCCCACAGCATTACAGAAGATGTCTGCCGCGATAGGGGCGTTTCCGTTGAAAAGACTGCCCAACTGAAAAAACAGGTTGAGGAAGGAACCTACGAACCGGATCCCATGGCCATTGCAAGGGCCATGTATGATCTATGAGGGCGCCTGAAAGCCTGATCCCGGTATTAGAACAGCTGTGTACTGTATTAGAACAGCTATGCCAGGTTGAGGCTGATAAACTAACCGTTATTTCAGCTGATCGTCCCGATCAGCTGGAATCTCTTTTAAATGATGAAAACATGCTTTTACTGCAGCTGCGCGGACTAGATAAAAAACGAAGTGATCTTCTTCGCAAGTCGGGTCTTGAGGGCCTTACTTTCCGCCAGATTTTGATGCAGGAGGACAGCGAGGAGGTTGTGGCACTTCTTTCGCCGATCCTGGAACGGTTATCCAGCCAGGCTGAAAAGCTGAAAAAAGTAAAAGGTGGCACAGACCGTCTGATCCGGATCCGCATGAAGCAGTTAGAACAGCGCCTTGCCGGTGCGAAGCAGAGCGATCCTCATGTTTATGACAAATATGTCTGATAAAACTGTGGGGACTGCAGGATACTTATATTTTGGAGGTAATAATATTTATGGTAAGAGCAACTTTTTCCGGTTTTAATACCGCTCTGTCCGCTCTCCAGGCCAACCAGAAACGCCTGGATATTACAGGACAGAATTTGTCAAATATGAATACTGCCGGATATACCAGGCAGCAGTTAGAGGCATCCAGCCTTAATTATACGAATCCTGTTTCCCATTATTCTAATGGGAATGAAACTGCAGTAGGCTTTGGGGTAAGCATGAACCGGGTCTCACAGATCAGAGATCCTTATCTGGATATCCAATACCGCAGCCAGTCTGCTGACTGCAGCTATACCAATCGTTTACAGACTGCCCTTAATTCCCTGTCAAAGGTACTGGACGAAACAACCATTTCCGGCATCCGCCAGGCATTTGATGATGTCCAGTCTACCCTTACAAGCATGCAGGATCCTGCAAAGGTATCCGATCCCATCTATGAAAGTGAGCTGCGAACTAAAATGCAGTCTGTATGTAATCTTTTTAACCAGGCATCCAGACAGATCACACAGGCAGAGCAGAATGAATTTCAAAGGCTCACAGGGGAAGGCAGCAGTGAACAGGGCGATGTGCAGAAGATCAATGACATTCTCCGCCAGATCGGTGACCTGAACGTGCAGATCAAACGGAACCAGGTTGCCGGTCATCCTTCTCTGGAACTGCAGGATGAACGTAATCTTCTCCTGGATGAGCTTTCTGGTTATATTCCTGTTGAAACCAGATATTACAAGGATGATGCCCATTCCGGGAATAACGCCTATGACTATGATGCAAATGGTGCTGTGATCGGCAAGAAGGATTGGCCTGATGACCTGGAAGTGAGCATGAATTATATTGATGCCAAGGGAAAGAGCCAGAAGCTGATCCTGGTAAACGGATCTGACCTTGGTGCTAAAGGTCTCACAAAAAACTACGGTCAGTTAAGTGTGTTAAAAGGCAACGATCGTCAGACAGCTGCTTCTGTCTCTGATCCTGCAGACATTTCCATCAAGTTTGAAAAAGCCCCCAGCTATAAAGGGAATGGACAGGCAGCTGCAGATGTATACGCAGAGTTAAAAGGGATCCATTTTGAAGGCGGCTCTCTTCAGGCAAGCCTGGATATGCTCCAGAAAACAGGTACCGGCAATGTGATAAATGGATCTACTGCTGTGGATGATGTCCGTGGATACCAGTATTACTCAAAAAAACTGGATCAGTTAGCTTCCACTTTCGCAGACTCCATGAATGACATCAACAATAAGGGCAAAAACCCCAAGGATCAGAATCTTTTATCTAATTCCACCGATGACTCAACAACTGGTATAACAGCCGGAAATATCGGTATCAGCAAAGGCTGGACCAGTGGAACGATCCATATTTCTACAGACGGCACCAACCGCACAGATACAATCCTTGATATGATCGCAGCTATGAAGGATACCAAGAAATTGAACGGGAAAACATTTGCTGATTATATGAATAACCTTTCCACCCAACTGGCATCTGATTCCAGCTCCAACCAGACTGCATTAAAGACGGGCACAACTGTTTTAAACAGTATCCAGGACTCCAGAGACTCTCTTTCCGGTGTCAGCCTGGATGAAGAAGCGACCAATATGATGGCCTACGTTTCAGCCTATAATGCTGCTTCCCGTCTGATGACTGCCCTTGATGAAGTGTTGAATACCCTGATCAGTAATACTGGTGCATAAATATAAGGAGGATTAATAAATTATGAGAGTTGTACGTTCATCTGTTTACCGCAGATATACTTCTTCTTTAAATGATCTTCAAAGCAATCTGAACAAAAGCATGAACAAGGTTTCTACCGGCGCTGCTTATGAAACAGCTGCTGATAATCCTCTTGCTTATTATCAGGGAAAGAAAATGGATCATTTATATCAGGATGCAAAGAGTAAAAGTTCTATTTTAGGTGATATTAAAAACCGTCTGTACCAACAGGAGCAGGGCGCAAGGGATATCCAGAAAACTTTAAGCAACAGTAAGACTTCCATGCAGTATCTGCTGGATTCCTCCCATAACAGCTCAAAAACTTCTGTCCAGACAAAAAGAGATGCTCTTCTTCAGGATGTGCAGAGCATGGTCAGCAATCTGAACAGCCAGTATCAGGATTTCTATGTTTACGGAGGAAATGATATTACAACAGCTCCGTTTTCTTTAAGCGGAGATGGAAAAACCCTTACTTATACCCATAAGTATTCAGACGGTACCACAAAGACGGTCAATATGACCATGGCTTATGATAAAAATAACAATACTTACAGTTATCATTTAAGCGATGATGACCTGAACAACCTTGTGACAGCTATGAGAGAACAAGGCCGGGTAGATATCGGTTATGGCGATATTTCCAACCGCCAGTCTCTCTTAGACACCTATACAGGAGGACTGAATATGCTTACGGGGCTTACTTCAGATTCCTTAAATGCCATGTCTGATGCGGATGCAAAGGATGCGGTCAAAGCTGCCCTGGAAACAACTCCTGTGGCACTTCTGAGCCGTTCGGTTATGGCCTGTGATAATTATATCAATGATACTACGACCGTTGATCAATTTACAGATACTATGGGCAGTGTACTTAAAGATGCAGCTAATACAGAGCATACCATCAGCACCATTTACAGCGACCTTGGCAATAAATATTCCCTGGTAGAAACTACAAAAACCCGTCTTGATACTTTAAGCGACAACCTGACAGAGGAATACAAGGACATTCTCGGAGCTGATCCTTATGAGGCCATTACAGAAATGTTCTCTTACCAGTACTCCTATTCTGCTGCTTTAAAAATGGGGTCAAACCTGATGCAGTCATCTCTTTTTGATTTTATAAAATGATACCAGTACATTGTTTACAAAAAACAAGTAGAAAATAACTTTCTATTTTCAGGTCAGAAGAAGGTGAAAATGTATGAAACCTGTGATTGAAGCAAATTTTATACCTTTTGAATCTGTCCGTTTCCGTCAAAATGCCAGTCTGGTTTCAAAGGACCAGCTGGCAGCAAGACAGCATCAGGCTATTTCCCAATACCGCCTGAAAGCACGTCAGGCTCAAAATTACGGGATCAGTTCTCCGGAAAGTATGACCTGTATCCAGGATATCAGACAAGCTTTTGATCTCCAGGATACTGTCCAAAGAGTACATGGCACAGCAAACGTCTCTGGATCAGGAAACAGCTTTTGTGATCCATTTTCTGGCAGCCCTGACAATAATGGGCTGTATACCCTTCAGAGAGGTGAATTTGAATTTCGTGTGGCATCTGGCAATCTGGAATACATACCAGCCCTGGAAATGACCATCATAACCTCTTATCCAAAAGTAGAGTTTGTGTATACCGGCACCCCCAATTATGTTCCACCAAAAAAAGAGCCGGATTCCCCTGCTCTTAATGTTACCATATAAAAACTGACCCCCGGAGGCTTATGCAATCATGAAGATTGATACAAAATATTACGGCGAAATTGATTATACAAAAGACGAACTGGTTGTATTTCCAGATGGTTTATTTGGTTTTTCCCAGTACCATGACTATCTTCCCCTCTCTATGGAGGAAGATGACAGTTCCCTGCTGATATTGCAGTCTGTAGACGAACCTTATGTAGCCTTTTTTCTCATCGATGCAGCAGCACTCTTTCCTTCTTATTCACCGGTTCTTCTACCGGAAGAATTATCCTTTCTGGAAGTAAATTCCAGTGATGAATTATCCTATTATGTCATATGTGCTGTAAAGAAGGATTATCTGGATGGAACCGTCAACTTGAAATGTCCTCTTGCCATTAATCCGGATACCCGCAAAGGGATCCAGGTGATCTTATCCAACGCTGACTATGATTACCGCCATACCTTACGTTCTCTTCTTGGTAAAGAGATAAATGAACAGGACACTAAAAAGGAGATAAATAGCCATGCTGATACTGAAACGTAAAAAAAATGACAGTATCCTGATCGGGAATGACATACGCATCACTGTACTTGACTGCGACAATGGATCTGTCAGCCTGGCTATAAATGCCCCGAAGCATATTTCTATTTTGCGGGAAGAATTGACAGAAGCAGAACGCAGCAACCTGGATGCCTTATTATCTGATGCAGATTCACTGCGCTCTATTGAAAAAGGACTGAATTCTTATATGAAGAAATAGACCATAAGCTTAATGACCCGCAAACCGGTGAATACTGATAAAATGACTCTTATCTGCTACACAAAATATCATATAGCTCTTTCAGCTGCCGGCGTACGAGAGAAAAAAACTCTCTCAGACGCCGGTAAAATAATGCTCTTTTTTCCATGCGGTTTTCCCGCTCTTCTTCTTTTAATATGTCTGATCTAAGATCCAGCGCCTGTTCATCTGTTTCCGGCCCAAATTTCCCTGTCATGCCGTAGAATACATTTTTCTCCAGTATATCAAATACCTGCGGTTCTTCTTCCTCTGTCTCCATGCTGGCACATTCTTCCCGTGTTCCAAACCACATATAGCTTAAATGCAGAAGCTTCTGCGCCAGTATATTTACTTTAAATTCCTTTAGCCGGTTCTCAAGCTCCAGAAACTGGTCTTCTTCTGCTGCTTTTCTGTAAAATACATATAAGTCTGCCAGATGGCGTATCTGCAGATGTCCTGTTACATATAGGTAAGCAGACTGGATCATAAGATAGACTAGCTGGTCTATGGCATTCCATTCATAAATGTAGTTACCATTTTCTTTCAGGAAAGCACGCTGGAGCAGCTTTTCCATCCCCCTCTGGTATACCTGGGTTTTAAAAGGAAAGGTATGATAGATCTCCACAGAAAAACGGCCTGGTATACGCATCTTTTCACCCACTCCCGGATAGAGAGTATCCGTTTCGTAGCCTATATTGACCAGATACCCTTTTGCAAAAAAATAATCTTCCGGGTCAAGAAAAAAAAGCTTCAAAGAGCTTTCACCTGCCATTTCCTCCCTTGGATACAGCTGTCTGCGGCTGCTGGAGGAAAGGACGAGTACCGGGATTTTTTTTAATTCCAGAAGAACCAGTACCTCCCGTTCTCCTTCTGTGCAGCTTTCGTTGAATTTCAGAATATCACTGTAGCGCTCATAAAAGCGTGTTTTCCACCGTTCCGGCATTTTTTCATTATTTCCAAGGATCGCAAGATAGATCAGGTTTGAAATTTTGTTATAATCTGCAACCCGGAACAGCCTTTCCCAGTCCAGATTTCCATGAAGCGGCTTTAAATCATCCTGGCGCATAACAGATGCAGCCATATTTACCAGTATGCGGCCTTCATAAAAGTTTTGATTTTCCATTTAACTTCACCTGTTTTTTGATATTCTTCTGTTAAGTCCCCCATCGATCCTGCGTATCTTATCTAAAAGCTTTTCTGTGCGGCAACGCAGATCCTCAATACGCTTCTCCAGCATTTTCTCCTGCTCTGTCTTTCCTTTAAAACAGCTTTTTACATTCTTTAATGGACCTTTAGCCAGATCTCGTAGATACCGGTCCTGAAGGCTGTTTCCCGCAGTCTGCAGGATGATCTGTTCTTCACAGTCTGCATGGCGCTGCAGCTGTTCTCCCCTCATATCTAAAAGAAGAGAAGCGGAGACTGTGTCGCCGCGCTCCACTGCCTCCGCCAGTTCTTCCGTCAGACTACAAACTTCTCTTAATATATTATATCTCCTTTGAAGATATATCAAAATTGTTTCCAAGTCTGCGCTCATATAATCTCCTTTAACCGAAAACACTTCGTTCTCTCACAATATGCTGATCGCCGGAAATCTTTCCTGCCTGGTTAAATGCATCTCTTAATTCAGAAAGTATGTGGCTGATCCTTGGAATCTCTTCTGCCCTGCGTTCCCTTCCTGCTTTAACACGGCTGATATCATAGATCAGGTACTCATAGATACGTTTCAGATCCTTGCTGATGGGATACTGCATATCCAGTATCTGTATTAAATACCGGACGATCCGTCCTGTTCTTTCGAGACATTCTTCAAAAGTCTCATATTTTTTATCCTCAAGTGCGATCTGTGCCATTTTCAGACGCTTCACTGCTTCGTCATACAATAAAAGCAACAACTCCAGATTGCTCATAGAATAGATCGTACTTTCCTTGTACTGCTTAAACTTTTCGTACATGCTTCCTTACCCCCATCAGCCACCTAACTGTGACAGGTAGCTGGACTGTGAATTCATCTGATTGATCAGCCTTTCCATCTGCGTAAACTGGCTGATATAACGGTCCTGCTCAGTTGATAGCTGGGACTGCAGGTTTGTGATGGTTTCCTGCATATCCTTTAATTCTTTATAAATACTGTTGTTAGTCAGGGTCAGGCTTAGTTTTTCAGATCCTGCCTCTTCAATAAGCACACCATAGGAATTTCCATTCCTGCTTGCATATCTGGTGGCATAAGTAGAAAGAGTACTGTCTATGGTGTTTACAATACCATGCGTGCCTGTGAACAGGTCTGATACCTTTTCCGGATCACTGTCCATGGCAGTTTTAAACTTTTCTTCATCAAATACGATCTTTCCACCTGCTGTGTAATCATCTGAGAAGGAAATTCCGATCTTTTCAAGATCGTCATAAGAAACACCGTTCATCATCATTGAAGAGAAAATGCCCTGGGTAGCATTGTCCAGGTCTTTTAAAGCGCTGCTGTTGTACAGAATACCCTCTTTTGCCTTATTCTCCCAGTTTTTAATGGAATTTTCATTCATTTCATTTTTCTGGTCATCTGTCAGAGGCTTATAATTACTGTCCGGCTTGGTGGTTGCCTGGGTGCGGACCTCATCGATCATGGCATTATAAGCTTCAATGAATTTCTTTACAGTCTCTGTCACCTTTTCTGTATCTGCTGATGCAGTAAAGCTGACGCCTCCTTCAGCAGTTGCCGAGCCTGTATTAAATGTATTCGTGGCTCTAATATCCAGACCGTCAATGGAGAAGGTATTGCTGCTGCTGGTAATGGTGGTCTGTACCCCATTATAGAGAATACTCATCTCACCATCTGTACCATCTGTGCTAACCCCGCCGAAAATGAGATTTGCTGCATCATCTTTTTTATTGTTTGGATTGTCTGGATCTGGACCAAGGGTGATTTTACGGCCCTCACCTTTTTCATTGGAAGAAAGAACAAATTTGTTTGCACTGTCCAGATAGATGGCAGTTACTCCCGCATCTTTATTATTATTGATCGCAGTAAGCAGTTCGCTAACTGTAGTATCAGCAGTAATGCCTTCTATTTTTGTACCATTGACTGTAAAGTTCTCTAATGCTTTGTTTAATTCTTCTTTTGTAGTGTACTGAGGGTTCTTATCCAGTCCCAGCTTTTTCCTGTTCTCCCACAGGCTGCTTCCTGTACTGATCTTGTTTGACTGGGTAGATGTGATACCCAGGGCATTCTGGAGTTCCTTTGAGTCTGCGGATATCTGTAATGTCTGTTTGTTGTCTTTTGCAGTGCTGTCTGTTGCAGTGCTGTCTTTTGCAGTTCTGTCTGTTGCAGTAAACGTCAGGCTGCCATCCTTACCTACAGTAACCTTTCCTGAACCGAAGGCTTTATTCAGCTTTTCCTGTAAGCTCTTCGTAAATTCATCAAATTTTGATATCACTTCCTTATCGCCGATCAGTTCAATATTCTTTGTCTGTCCGCCATAAGAAACAGAAATTGATT
>OOBW01000949.1_pt1 | contig 15583 bp, 13 predicted proteins | sample 1671701 | NCBI WGS metagenome assembly OOBW01 (sample SAMN06348183, study PRJEB24527) | human gut metagenome | biome: human gut; feature: ankylosing spondylitis patient; material: feces | host: Homo sapiens | place: China | collected 2015-10 | reverse complement strand
TGAAAACATTGATTTTACTGGACTATCTCATGTTTTCTTATTAGGAGGCGGGGAAAGCCTGTCCCGCATTTTTATATGGGTATTTTCTTACCGGCGCCCCCGCTGCCGGAAGGCCCGGCGGACTCCTTTACGGCGGGCCTTCTTCTCCGCCCGCGCGGTGAGGAAGGCGCTGCACTTGTCAAAGATCCGCTCCAGGGTCATCTGTACCGGCACCACCAGCAGCACCAGCACGATCAGCACCAGCCAGGCGGCAAAGCTCAGATTGGAGAGCGCGAATACCTCTCTGAAAAAGAGAATGGCCGCCAGCAGCGCAACACTCATGGTCACCAGCAGTGCGATCCGCTTGGCATCCAATGGCCGGGCAGCGTAGTAGATCACTGTCAGGCCGTTCACCGCCATCAGCACCACGCAGATGGTGGAAAGCTCCTCCAGCGTCAGGCCAAAGGTGTAGACGAACAGCTCCGCAAACAAGATCACGGCAATGGCCGTCAGCCCTCCGGGGAAGGCCCGGCGCAGCACATTGTGGAGGAACCGCCCCCGCACCAGGTCATGGTTGGGCTCCAGTGCCAGGAAAAAGGAGGGCACGCCGATGGTCAGGGCGGAGATGAGCGTCAGCTGGATGGGAACAAAGGGATAGGGGAAATCAGCAAACAGCGTGATGATGGCCAGGAAGAACGAGAGGATGTTCTTCACCAGATACAGCGCCGAGGCCCGCTGGATGTTGTTGATGACCCGGCGACCCTCTGCCACTACCTTAGGCATGGCGGCAAAGTCACTATCCAGCAGCACCAGCTGGGCCACCTGGCAGGCTGCGTCTGCGCCGGAGGCCATGGCCACGCCGCAGTCGGCGTCCTTGAGGGCCAGCACATCGTTGACGCCGTCGCCAGTCATGGCCACGGTGTGGCCCTGGCTTTGAAGGGCCCGGACGATCTTGCGCTTCTGGTTGGGCACCACCCGGCCGAATACTGTGTACTCCCGCACGGCCCGGGCGATGTCCTGATCTGTCTGCAGCTCCCGGGCGTCCACCCAACTGCCGGCGCCGTCGATCCCCGCCTGGGCCGCCACGGCAGACACCGTGACGGGATTGTCACCGGAGATGACCTTGACGTCCACCCCCTGACTGTGGAAGTAATCAAACACCTTGGGCGCCGCCGGACGGATGGGATTTTCCAGCACCACCAAGGCGATGGGCATCACCAGGCCCACGAGATGCCCCGGCTCCGCACCGTCGCACTGGGCCAGCAGCAGCACCCGGCAGCCCTTTTCGGCATAGTAGGCCGTCCGCTTTTCCAACGGGGCAAACTCACTGCCCAGAACATACTCCGGCGCTCCCAGCACATAGGCGCCCCGGCCGGGAAAATTCACTGCGCTCCACTTGGTGGCTGAGGAAAAGGGCACCGTCTCCCGGTGGGGCCAGGCAGGGCCGTAGGAATACCGCTCCGCGATGGCTTTGGCCGTGTCGTTGTCCGGTTCCATGCAGCGGTAGAAGGCTCCCAAGATGTCGGAGATCTCCGTTTCCGGATAGGCCTCCACATCCAGCGGCACCACCTCCCGCACCTGCATCTGAGGGCTGGTAACGGTGCCGGTCTTGTCCACGCACAAAACGTCCACCCGGGCCAGCGTCTCAATGGCGTTCATCTCATGGATCAGGGTTCGGTTCTGCGCAAGACGCACCACGCTGACCGCCAGCGCCACGCTGGTGAGCAAAAACAGCCCTTCCGGGATCATGCCAATGAGGGCCGCCACGGTGGATACCACCGCCTGCCGCAGCCCCAGTTCCTGCACGGCATACTGATTATAAAAAAGTGCCCCGCCGATGGGGATCAGCACCACGCCGATAAACCGGATCAGCCGGTCCAGCGAGCGCATCATTTCGCTTTTGCCGGGGCCAGCATCCTTCTTGGCGGCCAGTGTCAGTTTGGCGGCATAGGAGTCCGCCCCCACCTGATCCAGTCGTGCCCGGCACTTGCCGTTGATGACGAAGCTGCCGGAGAGCAGGCTGTCCCCGGCAGCCTTGGCAATAGCATCCGCCTCGCCGGTGATGAGAGACTCATTTACCTGCACCTGCCCGGTGAGAACGGTGGCGTCTGCCGGGATCTGACAGCCGGCAGTCAGCTCGATGACGTCCTCCCGCACCAGTGCCTCCGACGCCAGTTCCACCACCGCCCCGTCCCGGACCGTTCGGACTCTGGCGGCGGAGAGCAGCGTCAACTTTTCAATAGTCCGCTTGGACCGCAGCTGCTGGACGATACCGATGACCGCATTGGCGGCTACGATGAAGAGGAAGGTCATGTCCTTCCAGTCCCCCACCAGCAGCAAACACACCGCCAGCACCACAAAAATCAAATTGAAATACGTCAGCAGATTTTCCCGTACGATCTGCTTATCCGACTTGGTGGGCGAGGCCACCGGCCGGTTATCCCAGCCTGCCTCTGTCAATGCCTTTGCCTGGGCGGAGGTCAGGCCCTTGTCCGCTGTCGGGTTCTGCAGGGGCATCTCCCGCCGATCGGGCGCTGCGGCTTCCTGCGGTTGTCCCCTGTGGGTCCATTTCACGGGAGGGGTCCCTCCTTTCGACACTTTTTGAGTGTATTATAGCAATTCCCCTTCGGTTTGTACAGGGAAGCACTGGAAACCGTGCAAAAAATGCCCGGGCTCCATTGGCCCAAGCGGAACCCCGATCACCACGCTTCCCACACGGTGAAGGCAGCGCGTTCGTCCTTCTACCAAAACGAAAAAGGACATCCCAGTCTGATAGTTCCCATAGGTACATTTTCTGAACCTTGTGAATTGTCAGGCACACAGGCGGACAGCGGAAGCTGTCCGCCTGTTGTGTTTTATGCCAGCAATCGCTTGATTTCTTCGATATCTGTGATTTGCTTTGTGATGTTCGGTGCGTGCTCTCCCTCCTGCATAGGGCTGTCCACTCTGCCGATGTCTCGGTACACGATCCTGACGCTCTGTCCCGCGGAGCGGGAATGCTTTTTGCTCCGCTCGCCCACTTCGATCCGCTGGATGAAGAGCCTCAGCAGTTCTGGTGTCAATTCGTCAATGGTGGTGTACCGTTTGGCCTTCTCAATGAAGGCGTCCACATTGGCGGCTGAGGCTTTCAGTTTCTCCAACTGTTCCTCCTTAGCTGGAATGGTGACAGACAGATTTTTTTGCTCAGCGTTGTAGTCTGCGGAGAGCATGCGGAACTGTTCATTGGTCACCCGCCCCAGAACATTATCTTCATAGAGACGCTTGAACAGCGCGGACAACTCATCATATCTCCGATGCATGGAATCCAGTTCCCTCTGCAGGCGGTTGATTTCACGGCGCAGTTCTGCGGTGTTCCTCTGATTGATGTACTGGGCGAACTGCCGCTCCTTCATTCGTGCGAAGTGGGTGACCCTGCGCAGGTCATCCAGCACAATGGCTTTCAGGTCCATCTCCCGGATCTGGTGGGGTGAACAGGCGGTTTTCCCGCGCTTGCTGTAGGTGGAGCACCGGAAATAATACTGATCCTCCCGCATCTTTTCCGTCCGGCAGAGCACCATGTATTTGCCGCAGTCGGCACAGTAGACCAATCCAGAGAACAGATTCGGCTCCTCCATGTGCTTGGGCGGCCGCCGCTTGTGCGCCCGCACATCCTGCACGATCTCCCAGACCTCCATGGAGATAAGCGGCTCATGGGTGTTCTCCACAAGGATCTGCTCACTCTCCGGTTTCTGGATCTGCTTTTTGTTTTTGTAGGAGAGCGTTGTTTTCTTCATGTTGAGCGTGTGTCCGATGTAGACCTTGTTTTCCAGGATCTTAGCCACGGTTTTACCAGACCAGGTGTAGGGACGGGTGGTATCCAGATTGGTGCAGGCAGCTCCGGTAGCCTGGTAGTACTGGTTGGTCGGATTCAGCACCTGCTCTCGGGTCAGGATTCTGGCGATCTGGTTTGGCCCTTTCCCCGCTGCACACAGGTCAAAGATCTGACGCACAATGGGGGCGGTTTCTTCATCGGGGATAATCTCCTTTGAGTCCTTGTCCTTTTTCTTGTAGCCGTAGGGCGGTTTGCCGCCCAGCCGCTCTCCGCGCTCCGCTTGCATTTTCTTGATGGCACGCACCTTCTTGCTGGTGTCCTTGGCGTGGAGTTCGTTGGCCCAGTTACGGATCGGATTGAAGTCGTTGCTGCTCTCCACCAGGGAATCCACGCCGTCGTTGACCGCAATGAAGCGGACACCTTTCTCCGGGAAGTAGATCTCCGTGTACTGTCCTACCTGGAGGTATTCTCGTCCCAAGCGACTGAGATCCTTGACGATGATGGTCTCCACCTCATCCCGTTCCACCATTTCTATGACCTGCTTCCAGGCCGGACGGTCAAAGTTTGTACCTGAGTAGCCATCGTCCGCCAGGAACAGTGTATTTTCAAATCCATGATCCGCTGCGTACTGTTCCAGGAAGAGTTTCTGGTTGTGGATGGAGTTGGATTCTCTCTGTCGGTCATCCCTCTGCCGCTCATCCTCCTGACTGAGTCTTCCGTATAAAATATTATATTTTTGGCTTGCCATATCTCTGTAACCTCCTTTTACTGGGGGCAAGCCGGTATAGGGTACGAACAGTATACCCCACCGGCCTGCACAAGTCCACGGAAACCTTACGCGCTGTGGGCTTCCTTCTTTAGGTCTGTGTCAATGAGCGAGAGCAGCTTGTCTGTGGGCGTTGCCGTAGCATCCATCTGGAACACAGAAGTCACATGAAAGACCTTCCCTCCAATGAGCATCTCCCTCTGATTGATAATGTGATCTTCCAGGTGCTGGTAGCTGGTGTCACGAAAACTGGTCAGCACCTCTCCGTTTTCTGTTTCCCGCAGCATTGCCCTGTTGGGATCGTACCCGCCCAGCATTCCAGTCTCTCGGTATTCCTCGTATTCTGTTCTCATAGAACTCCTTTCCTCCGGACATGATCCGGATAACAAAAATAGCAGACCGTCACATGGTCTGCTGCCAAGTTGGTTCTTCTTCGTGATCGTCCTCCTTGTGACCGAGGGCGGTTTTTATTTGCCGTTCCCGACGGAGCGCTTTCCGGTCCGTGTGCTGGTGCATGGTTGTGGCATCCCTTATGGGATCAGCAGCTTGATCACGCTCCAGAGAGCGGCCAAGCCGGACCAGATCACCTGCAAGACCACCATACCCACCATAGTCCCCAGCAAAATCAGAGCCAGCCATACTATGACCGACATCGCCGTTCCCAGACTGGGCGGAGAAACAGAAATCTCTTTCTTCTTCCCAGCCTGTTGCAGCAGTCGCTTTACTTCCGCCACATCCCGCGTCAGTGCCTCCATCTGCGCCTGGGTGGGGCACAGCTCCCTCCCACTGGAAGCCTCCCGCAGAAGGGATGTGTGGGCCGCTGTGTGCCGCTCCAGCTCGTCCAGCCGATGGAGTAACTCCTGCCACTCCTCCTTGCTGGGACAGTTCTGCGGTATCATAGTCTGCGGAGCATTCCTCCGCTTCAATTCCTCCATGGGCAAGCGCTGCCCGGATTCTGAACTCATGTTCCATGACCTCCTTTGTGTACTTCTCCTCGTGGAGCCGGTCCTCCCGGCACTTCATTCCCGTGGGCGTGGTGTAGGTGATGTTCTTCCGGCTGTCCGTCCAGCGCACCTGATACCCCTCGCTCTCCATCAGAGAGATAAATTCCTCCTTGCTGGCAGCGTACCGCATGCACTGGTCAATGGTGTTCATGAGCCGGAACTTCCAACTCTCGCCCTTTGCGGCGGAGCGGTACTCTCTGGTGCTCATCCGCTTTTGCTTGACCTGCTTCTGCGGTGGCGGAAGAATCTCCAAGCCATGTGCAGCACATATTTCATCATTGGCAATCCGGTGGGTTTGCAGGTCAGCGGCACTCTGGTGAAGCTTTTTACCATCCTGAAAGCTAACACTGTTCACTACCATGTGATTGTGGAGATGCTCTGTGTCCACATGGGTGGCCACCAACACCTCAAAGTTTGGAAACTCATGCTGGGCCAGTTCCAGTCCCATAGTGTGAACCTCCTGTGGGGACAGGTCATCCTGCTTGTCAAAGGACTGCACGAAGTGATAGTACTGTCTGCCATCTGTCTTATGGAACCGCTCCTTGGTGAGCTGCATTTCGGAGCAGACACTTTGGGCGGTGCAGTTCCAGCCGGAGACCAGCCGACGATCTTCCCATGTGGTTTTCTCCTCCTGCTGGACATAGCGCAGCACACCGCCCAGAGCACCTCTGCCCCCGCCACGATTTTTGATTGCGGTGAAGGTTGCCATCTCGTCGACACCTCCTCCGTATCATTCGCTTCCAGCCTGATCGGCTGAAAGCTCACTCGCTCCAGGGTGTCTCCTCTCCCCACAAAAGCGGTTCACCGCTTTTGTGGGGGCTCCATTTACCACCTTCAACAACTCCCGAAGCTGTTCATAGATCTTTCCGTAATTCTCTGCCATGGCATCACCCTTGACCACGGACACCCTCCCCATGTTGGCCAGGGTTGTGAGCTGATTTAGATTTCGCCCCTGGGCTTTCAGTTCAGACAGCACCTGTTCTAACCCTTCCACCCGCACGATCTCTTTTCCCAGTCCACTGTAGCACAGGTAATCGGTGACTGTCAGGCCAGCAGCCCTGGCTCGTTCCCGGATAGCTTCTTTCACACGTGGTGTCACCCGCAGGGTGATGATTTCACTCTTTTTTACTCTCTGCATTGCCCCTCCTTCTCCCCCTCAGGGGCCGGGTACGGGGCAGCGCCCCGAAACTGTGCGCGGCGTATAGCCGGGCGCGATGCTTGCCCTCCCCGAAGGGCGGAATCCCTTTCCACGGCCCCCGCCGCGCCCTCTCCAGACGGTTGATCAACGGCAGCAGGGTCGATAGGGACGATTTCTCCGGCACCCTCCAAATCGACACTATCGGCACGACGCAGCTCGATCACACGCTTGCCGTTGCTTCGGCGGACCACTGCAGCAATTCCGTTCTTCCTTAGGGCCTCAACGCTTTGCAGGATCAGCCTTGAAATCTTTTTGGGCGTTACCCCTTCGGCCTTATCAGGGTCGATCTTTTCGGAGAGCTCCGTGGGAGTACCGATAAATACTGTTCTGCTGCTCATAAATGTAGAGAGGAGAACGACGATCCGATCCTCACGCAGCACGGGTTCTTCTCTGCTGTCTGAAACCAGCTCCCACACATTTTCCTCGCCGCGTCGAAGCTCCAGCTCCCGATATTCGATGTCCCGGCCCACGCAGGTCAGTCTGGCTCTGCCGCTGCCCCGCTTTTCTTCTACCAGGGTGAAGCTGGAATCCACCGCGCCGCTGATGGCGGTGGTGCCGGAGATCCGGTGGAACACATCCTCTGCCTTTTCTTTCCGCAGATGGTGGATGAGCAGGATGGCGATGCCGTGCTTGTCCGCCAGCCGCTTGAGCACAGACAGGTCCCGGTAGTCATTGGCGTAGGTGGCGTCGTGGATCGGACGAACCATCTGCAGGGTGTCGATGATGATCAGCGCGGTATCGGGGTGGGCGGCGAGAAATGTTTCCACCTGTTCCTCCAGTCCCTGACCGATGAGAGCGCACTCGGTGCAGAAGTGGACGCTGTCCGGTGCGTCCTCTGTGATCTCAAACAGCCGGTTCTGGATGCGGAGGACGGAATCTTCCAGACAGAGATAGAGTGTGGTGCCCTGCCTGGTGGTCATGTTCCACACCGGTTCTCCCTTGGCCACCGTCACGGCCAGCCATAGAGCCAGCCAGGACTTGCCCACCTTCGGGGAGCCTGCCAGGATGTGCAGGCCCTGCGCAAGCAGGGTGTCCACCACAAAATTAGGCAAGTGCAGGGGTTGGCTCATCAATGTTGCTCCATCCACTGTGCGGAACGGTGCGTTGTTTTTTCTCATAGTCAATTCCTCCTTGTTCTGAATATGAAAAGCGCCCACCTCAGTGAGCGCTTCCGGGAAAGGGATTTTTCCTTTCACTTGATTATTCTGGGAGTTTTGATAAAATGAGAATATCACAAGACAGGGCAAAAAGAGATATAGGACAGAGGTGCCTTACTATGGAGTTTGGAACGGATCAACTCAATACATTTGACACCTTCACTTTGGACTGCTGGAAAGATCGGGTGTACTACGAAGGGCAGTCTTTTCCGGCCGGTTATTTTGCTGCGGAGATTTTGAATTTTGCTGGTGAAGCCGATGACCCGATTTTAGAGCACATTATTGCTCTGCCTCCCCTTGTGTCCCAGGCCGCTGCTTTGAAAAAGGACGGAGGAAGAGATGTGCTGGCACAGCTTCGGCCGCTGATGCATAAAGCTGTCTCCTGGATCTGTACCTGCCCGCCTTTTTGTTGTGGCGATGTCGAATTTGCATGGAGGGAATTTAATCAGGCTATGGACGGGGATTGCTTTGATCGCGATTGTGATATCTCAGAAGATCATCTTCCCTACCGTCTTTTGATGTTCAGCGACCAGATTTTGAAGATTCTGGTGTCAATTTATAATTTTTGCCTGCTTATTCGTGCCTTTGAGAAAAGATATCTTCGCAGGTTAAAGCGGCGGACAGAGAGTGAGTTTGCAAAAGCAGCGCATACCTGCTTCGATCTGGACAACGACTTTCTGGACATAACGGACCGTATGCCTTTTGGCGAAATGGAGGAATTCTTTTCCTTTCCCCGTCTGATTTCTGGTTTTTCCTATCTTCAGGATCCCCACGACAAAGAGAAGTGGATTTCTGTGCAGCAGGTGATCTGCAAGCGCCTCATTGACTTTTATGTATTTGATCTCCAAAACGGTTTTCAGCATGGTCATGGCCCAAGCTTTTGCCAGAATTGCCATCGTTATTTTTTGACAACCACCGCTCATGTCCCGAAATACTGTGACGGTATGGCTCCCCAGGATCATCGTCTCACCTGCCGTCAGTACGGCGCCATGATGCACCAGAAGGAGCAGAACAAACAGCATCCTGTCTACCGTCTGTTCAGCACCCGTACCAACACCATCCGCAAACATCACCAGAGAGGAAAAATTTCCGACGAGCTGCGGCGAGAAGCACTGTATCTCGCGGAGACCTATCGGGACCGGGCGCTTATGGACAACGACTATGCCGCTGGAGACTATGTCCACGACATGGAGCAGGAGACGCTTTATGCTCAGGCGAGAGCACGCCTTGCCCAGGAGGACAAGCCATGAGTATGTACCTCTGTGACGCTACCTGTCCCAGCAACGAGCAACTTGCCCAGCGCATACAGGACGGTGATCCAGAGGCCGCTTCACTTCTGCTTTCCCAGAACGAGGGATACCTGACCATGCTGGCTACAAGCTCCTGTGAACAATTTTCACAGGAGTATCTGGTGGACGATCTCAAGCAGGAGGGTGCGCTGGCACTGCTGGAGGCGGCACAGCGGTTTGAGCCATCCATGGGAACCAGGCTGCTGACCTACGCCACTCCCGCCATTGAAACAGCCATGAAGGACTGCGCCGCCCAAAGTTCTTTTTCTCTGTCCCTACCGCTGGACCGCTACTACCAACTGCGCCAAGTGGCTTTCCTCTATGCCACACACGAGCAGGACACCGAAACAGATATTCTGGCCGCCATTCAAGAGAAGTTGGAAGTCTCCGCCAAAGTAGCCAAGCGTCTGCTGGAGGAATACCACACCGTGTTCCAGATCGAGTCCCTGGGTGAGCGTGTCTTTGATATTAGTTCTGGCGGTGATCCTGCCAAGGCCTATGACCGTTTCATGCGCCGGACGCTGCTTCTCCAGCGCATGGAGGAAGTGCTCAAGCCCAGAGAGTTGAACTTGGTGCGCTGTTATCTGGGGATCGGCCAGCCCAATGAGCAGGGCATGACCTTTCAGGAACTGGCCGTCCGGCTGAACTACAACGGCCCCAGCGGCGCGGAGAAGGCGTATAAGAGCGCCATCCGGAAACTTAGAAAACAGTTGAACGGCGGCACTTACGGTCAGTGGCTCTCCATCCAGAAAGCGATTCAAGCCGCATGCCGGGAGGCCTGCCAGGTAAAAGCGTACAGTTCACCTCAGGCCACATGGATGGATGAACAGAAGCTGGTTCCTGGCTTTTTGTGCAAAACTGCGGTATTATCAGATGTGTATTGTGTCCTACATGAAGCGTGGGAGACAAATGGGCCGTAACATAATCGGTCTGTACACCAGAGTACACCACTCGTTTCTTCCTGCATGCCGGTACTTTTTGCTGCATTTTACGAGGAGATTTATCTATGGAGTATGTTGCTTTTGATTATAATGAGCCCACCAATCAGTGCTGGAAGGAGATTATGGCGGAAAAGCTGAAAACTGCCTCCACTTTTCAAATCCACTGTTGGACGGAGGAAACAGAGGAAATCACCATGGCACTTCCGTTTGGAACATTCAAAGAAAGCACCTGGCAATACGGAAAAATCATTGAAGGTAAGGTAACGCCGGAATTCACTTCTTTTTTATTGGGTTTACCCAAGCCCACCGATACCGAGATCTATAACAAAATGACGCCGTTCTTTACCATTGCGTTGGACAACGGCTTTTGGTCGGAGCATTACGGCACCGAGCTGGACGGCATTTGACGAAACCCTACTTACCGGGAGGAGATTCCAATGAAACTTACCTATCTGAAATTCTTAAAGTATGGCATCGATTTGGCTCCTCTGGGGTTGGAACAGCGTGCTGGGGACGAGACCTATTTTTGCACCCCCAAGGGGGCCAAGGTCATTGGCTGGGCTGGAGTGGATGGGATTCACTTTTGCTTTATTCGCGGGTTTGGCGAGATGGTGTTTGCCGTCAGCCCCATGAATGTTGTACCCGACTATGTTCATCCTCTGGCGCGGAATTTTCCTGATTTCCTGAGTCTACTTCTTGCCTGCGGCGATAGCGCAGCACTGGAACAGGCGTGGCAATGGAACTTCGAGCAGTTTCAGGCGTTTCTGGCGGATAATCCGCCCACAGAGGAGCAGAAAACTGTGCTGGCACGAATTTCCCGTCAGACTGGCCTCTCTCCCATAGAGGAGCCGTGGCAATATCTCCATGAACTACAGGACACATTTGCTTACAGCAAAATCAAATACACAGAGGACTTCTATGACCTGGATCTGAATCCAGATGCACCTCAGCAGCCCTCGGAGTGGAAGGTCTTCTATGACGGAAATTTCTGGGGCCATTCCGGCCGCGGAAAAGCCGGAAAAGAGGTGGCCATCCGTAAGGAATTTGACTGGGCGGGCCGCCATTGGCTCATTCCTTCCATCTACCTGTGTGGCAAAGGGCTGGTCGTAGATTTCTGTATGCAGGTAGCGCCTTCTGATATCCGAGCGTTCATGGAAAAATGGGATCTGTACCCAGAAACCGAATCCCTCCGAGAATTTACCCAGGAACAACGAATGCAGATCGATTTGGACAGCCCGATGAATCTGGATTTTCACGCCATCCTGCACCTGAACGGGAAAGCTCTAAACCCAGACAATGGCTGTGGAACCGCCTACAACCCCTGTCTGCCCCCGGAGTATTCCGTGGGAGACGAGGCCAGAGTGGCTGTGGAACACTACGGCCTGGACCCAAATTTCGGGTGGATGATCTGGCGCTCCGCCTATCCCTGGGCGACCAAGCGCAAGCCGGAGATTCGCAGCCTTTCCCTGACAATCATCCAGGACCCAGTCTCTATCCCTGGCCCACATTTTCAGGTAAGATGTCCGGGGGATACCGCTGTCTTTTACCATGGCGGCGCGGAGCATATCCTGACCGTGCAGGAATATGAAGCCCAGGCTATGGACTGGAGCCATGTGCCGGACACTGGGCTGGAGCGCCCCAGCCACTATGTGGCCATGAGCTATACTGTCACCCCGGAGCTACCAGACGGTGTTTTGACCATTGCGGACTGTAACGATGGCGACCGGCCCAGGCAAGCCCCCTCCGTCCCCGGTCAACCCGTAGCCGCCGCGTGTGCCATGGTCATGGGGATCATCGGCGGTGCGGACGGCCCTGTAACAATAATCCTTTACGGTCCGGACAAGCAGGGCAAGCTCCACGCTGCCTGTTCTTCGCTGCATTTTGAGCCTGTGGAACAGGTAGAGTGGCGGATGGTATTTCATGAGAAGCAGTTTGAGGATACGGTCATTGATCTGTTTCCGTAATGCCTCACCTATACCCGGAAATTTCATTCTATATCATAGAACAGGCATCCGCCTCAGCTTCTTCAGCTGACAACGGATGCCTGTTCTCTTTATAATGATTCAGTTCGTTTTCCATTTCCCACGCCAGACGAAAGCCGCAGATGAAGCTATCCACGGAGCGTTGTTCTATCATCAGGTTCTGGGCGTCGATGATCCGCAGCACCAGTTTACGCTCCGGCTTGTCCAACCGCTCAATGAGCTGCTGGTGGCAGGTTTCAACTTCCTGTTCGGATTCCACCATCGGCAGAGGGGTGTAGAATTTGTCGTACAGCAATCTCAAAGTTTCGTTCATGTGCCTCGCCTCCTTGTAGCAAGACACAATAGCACAGGTTAGGGGAAATAGCCATCATTTTATCTGTAAATGCATATTGAATCTTCAGAAATTTCAATCCTCTGACAACCGAGTGTAACGAATTGCTTCATCAACTTTTTCCATCAGCAAACTCGCAAGGATAAGTCGTTTTATTGCATCTTCGCGTGAAATATATGTATTTTCATGGGCTTTAGGATTTCGTATTCCTTGAATCGCACCAGCAAAAATTTGCATGTATCCTTCCTGAACATTTTTTCCACTCTCAGTGTCCAAGTCTTCAAAAATAAGCAATGGATTGGATGGGGAAAATGTCTTTCGCATCAAATCCTGCCCATCCTTTTCTTCTCCTCGATAACGCTTATAGATTCGTTTTATCCTGGAATTAACTTCCTTCATTGCAGACTCCACTGAATCAGCATAAAATCCCTGATTGAATTTGTTTCCTGAGACTTTATAAATCATCGGGTGAAGATAAGACCAGAAACCTTCATTTTGCTTTAATAAAACTCTTTCCTTTAAAAGATTTAGTTGTTCCAAGATTATATCCGCTTCTTGCGGAATCATATATTGACGGGAAGTGTATACGAGATTTTCGGAAATCTTTTCCCACTCCGGTGTTCCTTCAAAATGATTTTCATAAATAAACTGCTGGACATCATTGTGAAATTCTTCATATGCAGGGTGATCAAAACAAATGGTTCCTTCAACCTTGTATAAGGCTTTCATTTTACCAATCAAAGTATCAATTTCTATCATTTTTGCTGTTACCTCTATGCTTTTTATATTTCCCACACCGTCTCATCTCCGCAGATATTGCGGATCTTCAACCGCAGAGGCATCTTTTCGCTGCAAATGGTCCCATCCCAGAATTCTTTGGTTTTCTCACCGTTGCGGATGACATAGCCGTTCTTGTCAATCTTGATCTCGCTGTCCGAGTGCCATTCGCCCTGGGCGTTGGAGCAGTCCAGGCTCAGGTATTCGATAAGCTCCAGACCGTCATCGCTGACCTCAATAGGCTTAAAGGGCTTTTTTGCCGTGGCATTCATTCTGGCTTTCTCATTGAATTCGGTAATCTTCTGCAGCACACGGTCGCTGACAAATGTGTCCACCACCACGGCATAGCCGCCGAAGAGGTCGTCTTTCCGCTCCTCGGTATGGAATTTGGCATAGTCGCCGATGACCACATCATCCAGAACGGTTTTCAGATCACGCAACTCAATTTCCACGGTGGTGCTGTCGTCCTGGGCGATGAATTTGCGGAGTTCCTCCTCACTGGTGATGTCGATATAGTAGACGATGACTTTTTTGATACCGGCGTCCAGGTCGGGAATGGCCTGATGGATGATCCGGTTCATCAGCACCACATCCAGTAGCTTGGAGGTGCTGTCCATCAGGTTGGGAACATAGACGGGAATAGTACCCAACTTGCTGTCGGTGATGGCACCCTCCCAGAAGGAGTCCAGGGAGTCCTCGTTTTTCAAGCCGGGGATCAGGGTCTTGATTTTGTCCATGGTCTGGACGGGGTTGCGGTAGAGCTGCACGCCGTCTTTAATCTCCAACACATCGAACTGCGCCCCGTCGGCTTTCAGCCGATCCCGGGTGGTCTGGATGGAGTTGAGGCCGATGTCACAGTGGATGAAGCGTCGACCCAGCTTGCTGGCTACCGCTGCGGTGACACCACTGCCACCAAAGAAGTCGGCGACCAGCATATCTTCGTTGGAAGAGGCATTAAGAACACGTTCAAGAAGAGCTTCTGGCTTTTGGGTTGCATATCCAACCGGCTCAATTTTGTCTGCTGGTTGAAGCATAGACAATCGCCAAACATCATCAATTGTCTTTTCTGAGGATTCTTGATACACTATTTTTCCGTTTTCATCTTTTGCGTTGACCAATTTTTGAGCGTTTGAATCCCATATTCGTTTAATCTGGCGTATATTTTCATCACGTTTTTCCTTAATGGTCCTAAAATAATATTTATCACTCTTAGTATAAAGAAAGATTACATCATGGTTTGAAGCAAAGCGATTTACATTTCCTTGCATTTTATTGTAGTAATGCCAAACGATTTCGTTTAAGAAATGAGACTCCCCAAAAACTTCATCCAACAAAATTTTTACATAGTGCCCAATGTGCCAATCCAGATGAACATAAATGGATGCCGTCTCACTCATCACACTCTTGATGGCTATAAGGTTCTCATACATCCAGTTGAGATACTTTTCCTTATCCCACACATCGCCATACATTTTTTCCTCAAAGGCTTTCAATTCCTCGATGTCCAGTTCCTGTTCCGCCTGGGCAATGGCCTCAGCCACCTTGGGGTTGCGGCGGAGATACACCTTCTTGGCATAGTCCGCGCCGCTGGCAAAGGGTGGGTCGATGTACACAAGGTCCACTTGGATACCCTGCTCCTTCAAATAGGCGCAGGCGGAGACACACTCTCCACGGATAACCAGGTTGCCTTCCTTGTTTTCCCCCACAGTTTCCTGCTTTTCCATCTCGTACAGGGGCATTCCACGCTGTAAAACCATGGACGTATCGTCTGCACCCTTATACTTGAGGATACGGCTAAAGTTTCCCAGTATAGCCTGTCCTTCCACAGGCTCGGGGATGAACGGCACATATTTAATCGGCATGGTCATGCTCCTCCTTGGAGTTTTTCCCTTTTCGAATATTGTAGTAATTCATGTGGTAGGAAAGCTTATCCAATGCTTCTTGAAGACACTTTATCTGTTTTATAGAATCACCGCTTGTATACTTAAAAGTATAACTTCTTATTTCATCTTCCGATATATCTCCTATGAGAAACTGACAAACTTTACTGTTGTCTTCTACCACGAGCAAATAAACCTTCCTAACAGATTCCCAGATCTCTTTGATTATCTTAGTAAGTTTGAAATGTTTATTCATTGAGAGTAACTGGCATATATAAAAATAAACCTCTTTTTTGTAGACTTTTTGCATCTCTTCAAGATTATCTTTCAACTCATATATTCCAATCCTGTTGTCTACTCTCAGGTTCTTATTTAGAGCTTCCATAAAGTCATGGCAACCGTTATATAGAGAAAGTACCGCACGATTTCTCTCGTAAAAATAAGTTACAATAGCTGTTCCACATATTA
>OOBW01000911.1_pt1 | contig 16182 bp, 11 predicted proteins | sample 1671701 | NCBI WGS metagenome assembly OOBW01 (sample SAMN06348183, study PRJEB24527) | human gut metagenome | biome: human gut; feature: ankylosing spondylitis patient; material: feces | host: Homo sapiens | place: China | collected 2015-10 | reverse complement strand
CGAAACACAATAACCACACCAAAAACCACCGGTGCCCAACCGGAACAACCACGGTGCTCAGCAAAGCAAATATTCAGTCATCACCTGTTTCCAACGCACGGCCATCATCGGCCTCCTTTCAATGAACGGACACCACCATGGGCCGTTCACTGAAAGACGCTACGGGAAACACGACAACGGTACCAACACCGGTTACACCCGGTACCACTTATCGGAGACCCCATTACCAAAAACAGTTATTATTCACTCGAGGTCTGGCACGGGAACACCGGGCTCTGCACGCATCGGCTCCTGCCCGCCACCGCCGCCGACCGGTGGTCGACGAACGAGACGGACCTGCCCGGCAAAGGCGTGTGGCGGCAATGGGACAGGAAGCGATGCGAACAGTGGGCGAAGCGGATCGGCCCCGACTGCGCCATGGTGGTCGGCAGGCTGTTCGCCATGGAACGGCTCGACGACCAGGCGGTGGAGCCCGCATTGGCGGTGCTGCGCCTGTCGAAACGGTATTCCGCGCAACGGTTGGAGAACGCGTGCTCGCTGGCGTTGCAGTCGGTCGCCTCGCCCCGCTACGCGCATATCGGGCCGATCCTCGAATCCGGCCAGGATATCGCGGGCGAGATCCCCGACGACGCCGGCGATCACGGCGCCGACGGCGGGGATGACGGTGCCGGTTGGGTGCGCGGCGGCGACTACTACGCGAACATGGGCAGGTGAGACGCAATGATCATCGACACCGAGACCAAACGCAAGCTGCGCGAGATGAACGCCACGGACCTGCTCGACGCGTTCGAACGCCTCGACGAACAAACCACCATGCCATTGAGCCACGCTGAGGTGATCAGGCTCGCCGTCGACAGCGCGCACTCCGGTCACATGGACGCCAGAATCCAACGCCTGGTCAAACGCGCGGGACTGCGCTATCCCCAGGCGGACCTGCGGACCATCGACCTGATGGAGGAGCGCGGGCTCGACCGGAGCGTGATCGCAGGCCTCGACGCCGGAAACTACCTCGGCCAGCGGCTGAACGTCGTGTTCCAGGGAGCCACCGGATCGGGCAAATCGCATCTATTGTGCGCGTTGGCGAAATCCGCGTGCAGAGGACGGTACCGCGCCATATACGTGCGCATGCCCGACCTCGCCGAACAGGTGACGGCCGCGGCCGGCAAACCGGGAGGCGTGCCCAAGCTCGTGCGCAAATACTCCACCTACAACCTGCTCGCCATCGACGAATGGCTCGTCGACAAGCCCGACGAGCCATTCAAACGATTCCCACCCGGGCTCATGGAGCTCCGCTACGACACGGCCAGCACCGCGTTCGCCACCCGACCGGCGATCAAGGAATGGCACAACCGGCTCGGCGGCGACACCATCGCCGACGCAATCCTCGACCGCATCGTGCACAACACGATATGGATCGACACCGGCGAATACAACATGAGACAACACCACGGGCAAACCATGCTCGAACCCTGACCCCAAGGGAAGCCAGTGGTCTTGAGCCAATCCGCCACTGGCCTCCCTCGGCAATAACGATGGCCCTGAAAGACAAAAATCAGCGGCCTTGAAAACTACAAATATTCACTACGCGCCCTGAACGCGGAACGTGCGCAGCTGGTCACGGCGATGACCGCGCTGTCCAACTCCGCGACGGGACTGCTGACCACCGCCCCGGAACACATCCGGGAACGCTACCGCGGGCTGCGCACCCCGATCAGGATGCGCAGGCTCGCCGTATGCCGTCCGAGCGGGAACATGGTGGAACAGGGCATGCTCGTTGCGCTGAAGGCCGCGGGCAAGGCATGGAAGGCCCTCAAGGAGCAGGCGGACCTGCTGGAGAAGAACATGAGACTCATCCTGGAGGAGCACGCCCGCCCGCTGCTCGACATCTACTGCGCCAGCACGGTGACCGCCGCGACCCTGGCCATCGTCGCCGGCGACAATCCCGAACGCATCCGCAGCGAGGCCGCGTTTGCCAAGCTCTGCGGCGCCTGCCCCATCCCCGCCTCCAGCGGCAAGACCAACCGGCACCGGCTCAACAAAGGCGGCAACAGGCAGGGCAACTCCGCCCTGCACCACATCGCCATCGTCCGCATGCGCTACCACCAGCCCACCCGCGACTACGTGGACAGGAAGACCGGGGAAGGCAAAGGCAAGATGGAGATCATCCGCTGCCTGAAACGCTTTATCGCTCGCGAGGCCTACCGGGCCCTCGTCTCCATCCGCCGGGGACGGACGCCCCTGAACAAGCCACCGGCCGAACGCGGACGACGGCTTCGCGAGCTACGCGTCGCGCACGGCATCACCCAGCAACAGATCGGCGACGCCCTCGGCGTCCACTCCAGCCGCATCAGCGAGATCGAACGCGGCACCCGCAACCTACCCGAACTCGAACGACGCGCCGCACTCTGGATCCAAACCATCACCACCCCGAACCAACCAAACCAACACACCGAAACCCTTGACAATGTATAGGAGCATCAAAACACAGTGGATGCTCGCCGAACTCGACTCCAGGGAGCGTTCCAAACGCGCGCGTCTGCTCAAACAGGCCGGGTTCCCCAACAGAAACAGGTGATGACAATGCTGCTGAGGGGTGAGTCAGTCGGGAACAGCACGCGCTGCGCTGCAGCAAGCGTGACGTGTCCGCGCAATCATCCGGGAACGTTCGGTGGATCCCATCCTGCTGTCGTCGTCCCTGAACAATCGCGAGGTCGCGGAACGTTGACTCCCGGTCAGGCCGCGGGAGGTTCTCAGGCATCAAACCAGTCATTTTCTCTTATCCTGTGAATATCCATGATTTTCCCATAATAGGGCTCGTTGCTGTCCTTCATTCGGAAATGTTCACCTTCTCTTTTTACATTCACCCATTTTCTATAAATATGTCGTGCATTTTGCTTCTCAAAGTAATCGTCCCATATGAGTGTCTGGGACGTCTCGTTAAGGTATGTATCTAACAAATTTGCATCAAAAATAAGAGAATAGTTTCCGGTCTTCTTATCAACTAAGCAATGGGATACAGGCTTGCCTGAAGTATCTTTCCATTCACAAGCTCCACTCCGAATAAGTTTAAAATGCTTGACGAGTGCCGAACAGGGTAAGGGAATGCCGTGGCTTTCGTCTTGAAAGGCCTCCCGGTCACTACTCCAATCGTAAAGGTAAGATGCTTCTATAACTTTATTTTCCAATTCGAAACGCTCTGATTGGTATAAGGAGTTCGACAACTCAAAGCCCCAGCCATCGAAGAGTTCGCCAAAACGCACACCGGAAAAATCAAGGCTCACAGAATCTCCGGAATAGTGACCGTAAATATCTTCAACATCTTTTTTATTTACAAGGAGAGCCCCAGAGATCCAAACAGACTGCCTGTAGAGTTTATTATGTCTCCGCGCCTGCCACTTCATGTAAGCCCCAATGGTGTAGAATTTTTGGCCATTCAGGTATTTAATTCTGAACTCATCGATTAGGGGAAGGTCGGTGTCGCTTTTGCACCAATCATTAGAATTTCCGCTAGCGGTAACAGGATTGGGGAAAATTTCAGCGAGTTCGTAATGAGACGTAAGAGTTGACCATTTCCACGGGAAGGAGGGGTCATACGAGCGGATGCGAAGAAATTCATGGCTGACTTCCCTAATGTATAGTGGTTCACGTTTTTCGCAGGCAACCCAATTCGAATCATCATCAATGTTTTTAAGGAATGCAGAGTGGTTTCCTGACGATACATATGTTTCAAGGAGGGCGAGTTTGTTTTTGTAATGCTCCTCGAAACCCTCTCGATATATCTTTTTAAGGCGAAAGGGAGGAAAATTATCTGCCAAGCGAGCAATTAGACGATTCATCGCAATCTTCTGGTACTTTTTCCCAATGCGCTCGCATTCTTTAGCGAAGGGATGGTTGGCAAACTGTATTACTTCTATGTCGTAGGTAGCATGAAGATCAGGGTTGTACCATTTTGTTAGAATGTGCATGATAAGTGCGTTACTTAGGAGTTGATCGCTTTCGAATTGGTTAGCCCATGCGGAAATGCTATTTCCAAGCACGTAGCGACCAAAATCACCATAAGCGCCAGTGCCACGACCGTACTCCGTTGTCATTGAATAAACGAGCCGACGGACCGCCCACATCACGGCAGGGCGTTCTCCGTATTTGTCTTTGTACGTTTCTATGAGAGCATTAATTTCTTCATTACTTGGAAGAGACTCGTACCAATTACTTTTCCATAGTGAGACGAAAGGTTCATCTGGATGCATGTTGGCAAATTGCGAGTCCAAAACAGCGTCGCTCAGTAGCATAACGTAATCGCGAACGATGGCGTTGGGATATGCATTGCCATCATTCAGCATGGCAGAAACAACTTTCTCCCCGATTGTGCGCCATGCATCATGTGAGTTTGAATTAACGGCTGAACCATAAAGTGCCCCACAAAGTCCTTCCAGGACGTAGTCATCGTCAATCCTGCAAAAATCATCCCAAAGCTTCTCGGCGATGCTGGGACGATTCATGAGCACAAGTACAAGTGCTTTGACGGCCTTACGACGAAGCACGACATTCGTTGCGGCGAAGCAAAGGGTCAGCAAAATTGCAATAGGTTCTGTATATTGCTCGTTAAGTTCCTCCCAGTGCTCCCAAACCCAGTCGACAAAAGCTTTGGCCTTTTCGCTGCGTGCTATTGTGGACGACCATACATAGTCTCTTTGGGACATTGAAAAGGAGAGCAATAGATTCTCATAGTACCATGCATCAACACCACCGCGCCTTGTTACTAGCTGAAATGACATTGAGAAAAAACTACGCATCGAAGATTCAGAAGTGAGTATCTTGCCACGGATGAATTCATCTAAAGTAGTTGTCATTCTAATGATTCTGCGCCATGGAATTCCCTCGACAAATGCTTCTTTTACAGGTGAGTAAGGGGTGTCATGATAAAAATCGAGCTCGAATAATTCACATCCACATTCTGATGGACAAATTGTGCTTAGAGCCGCTAAAACACCCCGATCGGTTAACATCCAACTATATTTTTCAGCAAGAAGGCGTGAAAGCGTTTTTGTATATGAGCATGATTCGCTTGCAGGTTGCAGCTCCTTGGCCGCACTCACAGCTGCTGAAGCGGCAATATAGTTTCCAACCAATTCATACGAAAATTCAAGACGGATTTCCTTCCTTCTATGGACGACATTGAACAGTCCCTCTGATACGAGCATCTCTAGAAATTTACCTGACGGGGAAACATAGTCTCGTACCGCTTTAATGACTGCGGTGGCGGCATCCGTGTACTTTATAGAGCCATAGGAAAACCCTTCTGAACATACAATCGCCTGTGCGGACCATGTTACCAACGGAATGTTTCGGTCGTAACCTATTACTTGCGAATCAGCAAGTTTGTTGTTGATATCAGTGAGAAGCAACGTAACAAGACTGCCCATTTCAACATTTGTCATGGAATGGCTTCCACAATCGCTGAGATGTTTGCAAAGCAGTTTAAGATACAGCGGATTGGAAAACTCCATGCCGACGAGTGGCGTTGCTGGAAAAGCTATAGCGTAATAGTCGCATAGTTTTTCTAAGGCAACGGATGAGATGTTTCCGAAGCCTTTACACTCCATAGTTCTGATTTCTTTCTCCGAAAACGATTCTGGGAGAACTTCTCTTTTGTAAGTAGTTCTTACTGAGAGAATCAGTCTTACAGATGGATAGTGAGATACTTTCTCTAAAAGTGGAATGAGAGAATTGCGCCAGAAGGCGCGTCCTCTTCCTTCGTTTAACGCGTCGATGGCGAGGACTGCGATGCCTTCTCTTGCATCAACATAACGTTGTATTTCATCGAGCAGGTCATCAAAAGATCCTGGAAGCCCGAGAATATCCGGAATAGATTCTTCAGAAGAATCTTCTCTGTAAAACTGGCTGCCTAGTATCAGTATGGCCGCGTTTCCTTTGGCGAGTTCTTTCTCGCAGAGATCGGCTAATAGGTGCGATTTACCGATACCCGCCTCTCCGCAAACGAGGACACGTTTGTTATCCAGGTACTCAACTCCCCAAGATTGGCAAGCATCCTCAATGGTTTGCACGCGATGCAAGACGTTCTTGAAAATATTCGCTAGTGTGTATTCGCGCTCAACCTCTTCATACCACGAGATTGGACATTGGGAGTAGTTGCTCACAACGGAATTGAGATTTAGCGCCCATTTTTCAAAGTCTGCTCGAGGCGTGTGTTCGTCTGGAATAGTGTCTAATGCCTTTGTCAAAGGGGAAAAGAAATTTCTCACTTTGGCCCAAATGTTCTTATTCTTCTTGTCAACATCGAGGCAGTTCAAATGTTTGATGTCAAATGCAGCGTCTTGTGCTTTTTTAAGGAGGTCATTTTTGAATAGTTCGTCATTTACAAGGGCTGCAAGACGCATCATATCAGTGGTTTCGACATTTGCCTCTGGCGTGTAACGAGGTCCAAGTTGCTTTATTGCTCTGTCAAGTTTCTCTTGCATCAGCTCAGCATCAATTACATAGCCTTCGTTCGTTTCTCGTTTCAGTAAGGCGATGATCTTTTCTTGTCGAGTAAGGTCAAGATGGCTGAACGTAGAGAGAATATCGGTCGTGAGGATGGAATTAGATGATGCGTCGAACTTGATTTTGTAAGGGTTTTTGGGGTGTCGCCTTTTGACATTCTTGTTTTGCTCGCCAATAAAGCAAAACATGAGCGTATAGCCCTTTTGTGACAAAGATTCCATTACGGGTTTTGCAAGTGTATCCCGCATTTTTTGAGGTGATGTATCAGCGGTGATTTGAACGCAGAGTAAAGACTCCTCATCGATGAGGTCGATGCCTGGATAATTATTATATTTTGAATTGGCGTTGATAAAATGCTTGTCGGAAAGGTAGTTGAGAAGATCGCGGAATGTATCTTCAAGGTGGACAAGATTAGACTGGAGGTTACAAGATGCTGCTTGTGCTGCCTCCTGATTAATCATCGTGAGTAACTTGTTTACAGTATCGAAATTCGTCGCTCTAGCAAAGTCCATCGCGCCTCACCTCTATGAGTGTCGTATGTAACAACAAAAAGAACGTTTCCCAATATCCAATATACTTCGATATCTGGAGACGGGCCGTTCGCAAAGTTACCACGAGAATTCAGCGTTTGTTGCCGAATACAAGCGTTTGGTGTCGGTATTTTGGGGACGATGCCAGCGGTAGTTGTCGGCGCATTGTAATGGCATCGGTGTCATCGGTTTCCAGATAGATTTCCGTGTACTGATTCAATCATTTGTCCGATTTCTGGTGTGGAAAGGGATAATCATAACGGTATCCGAAGTCGAGGCGATGTTCCCAAAGCATATCTGGCGGCAGACGGACGCTGCGGCGGATACTCATCTGGCCGGGTCATTCGTCGTGGACACCGTCGGCAAACGCGACAACCTGGGCAAGGGGTTCGTCGAACTCGCCGAGCACCGCTACTCCGTGAGTGAATACTCTGCTGAGCCGGTGTCGCAGGACGTGCTCGACAAGGTGTACGCGGTCGCGATGAAGACGCCGTCCGTGTGCAACCGGCAGGCAACGCGCGTCTACCAGATCACCAATCCGGCCAAAGTCAAGGCCGCGCTGGACATCCAGGGCGGGTTCCACGGATACGCGGCACCTCCCGTGCTGCTCTTGGTCACCTCGGACATCCGCGCGTTCATGAACGAGTCTGAGCGCAATGAGCCGTTCACGGATGGTGGCCTGTTCTCTATGTCGCTGCTCTACGCGCTTGAGGCCTACGGTCTGGCCGCGTGCCCGCTCAACGCCATGTTCGATCTGTCGCAGGCGCAACGCACACGTAAGCTGCTCGGTATTCCCGACAATGAGTTTTTGATCATGTACATCGCTGTCGGCAACTTCCCTGACACCGTGCCCGTGTGCTGTTCCACGCGCAAGGCCGTGGCTGACGTCGTTACCAAGATTTGATGGCTAGATATTCCAGTCTGCTACGTCGAATCGTGAACAAGGTAGCAGATTTAGAGCACGGTGCCTAAGGATGCGTACGCTAAGTCGTGGACTGTGCGATATTGACAGCAGTCCATCAATATCGCACAGTTCGCTTGACGTCATTGCGGTGGCTTCATCACTATCATTCGTTAGACGAAACCGATCCACTCTCTGACCCGATTCGGCAGCATCCGCGACGCAACCGTCACGCACAACGCCGTCACAGCCAGCGTGATTATGCCGTACACGATGCCAGTGAACACATTGACGTTGGGGAGAACATGCAGAACAACCCTAATGATGATGAAGTGCAACAGGTAGATGCCGAACGACAAATCACCTAGCTTAACCATGATGTTACGGCTGGTCACTTTGGATTCCCTATCCAGACTGATGCCCATGGCGAATGCAGCCACCGCGAGGGACGCCATCATGGACGAGAGCTTCAATTGGCTGGTCGCCACGTCATAATTGTCGCCGAAGAACTCCCATAGGAACCCCTCACCCATCTGAACCATCGTCAATACGAACGCGATAACGCCCCAGAATACAGCACCGTGGCGTTGAACGATTGGCTTGAACCGGGTGTCCCATTCCAATCCCACGACATAGAAGATCATCCACGTCCCGAAGAACGGGCCCCATACCGAAGGCAGATCAAGCGGCGTGCACAGGTACTTCACCACCAGCGTGACCGGTGTGACTGCATACGCGACCCACCAGAACCTGCTGTCGAGTATCCGGTAGATCACCGGCGTCAACACCACCAGAAACAGGTACACGATGCAGTAATACAATTGGGCGGACGCGCTGCCTAGCGCCACGGCCTTCACGATGCGCCACGCGCCATGCGCGGCATCCAGCCGCAGCAGATCGTCCACGTTGCTCAGCAGATAGATTGCGGTCCACACAAGATAGGGGATGAGGATCTTGTGGATGCGTCTGCCGTAGAAGCTTCTTAGGTTCCCGACCTTGGAACGTGGAGTCAGCAGACCGCTGAGAAACAGGAACAACGCCACGCCCCAATTCAGGAACGGCCGCATGACAATGGTCGCCGTACTTTCCGGCAGAGTGTGGATGATAACTACCGCTGTGATTGCACAGCCGCGCAGTAATTGCAGATACGCGTTCTTTTGACTAGCGCTGCGGGGGGGGGTATGCGAATACTTCACATTCGCATACAAACATGAGGATATGACAACCCGGTCTTGCAGGCTGCAAACTTGAGTTAGAAATGCGGATCGATTATACGACGAGGGTAAATCGTCTATGTCTGCGATTTGAGGGTGAGTATTGCACTCACCTATGGAGCGGTTCTTAGCTCCTGAAATCATCATGCATCCCCACGCGCGTGAACACCACCGACCCATCGGCCCGGCGCACATAGTGCAGTCGTCGTGCACCGGGCGTATTGGTCTGCAGGTACACACGCCAGTAGGTGTCGCCGGCTGCCGTGCGGCGTTTGGGATCAGCGCCGCCCTCGCCGGTGCGTAGCTGGTGCAGACCGCGGCTGTTCAATTCCTTGTCGAGTCCCAGCACCACCTCGAGCATCACATGCGCCACCTTTTCGCGGTCCACGCCTTGTACCGCCTCCAGGCTGGTGAAGAAGTCCGGGCCGTAACCCCAATTCCGCTTCAGAGGCTTGTCCCTTTTTTCGGCGGCCGGTATGCGCGTCACCCATGCCATATACACCTCGAAGTCGAGTTGTTGCCGCGGATCGGCGAAACGGTCTTGCAGGTCCACTCCTGATACGACGTCCCGGTGCTTGGATTGCTGTCTCATGGTGCGCCGTTGTTCGAGCGCGTGGCGCTTGGCCTGCTCGAGTTGCGACGTCGCCGCGTTGCGTTGACGCTCCGCTGTCGTCAGCTCTTGTCTGGTCTGCATGAGTTGGGCGTATAGGTCGCGGATGCGCTGGGCGGATGCCGTGTCGGCGCTGTCGGGGATGAGCGCCGACAGCTGCCGTTCGTCGAAGGCGGACAGCTCATGATGCTCAGTCTGTTGCGTCGCCGTGGCCGGATCCGGTATCGCGATCCACGCGGGACCGCCCGGGAAATAGCTCGGTGCAGGGACGGGCGGTTCATCCACGTCCAGCAACGACATCAGCCAATGCAACCGGACATTCCCTTGCGTATCGACATCGGACCATGCCTCATCGCCATCGTCGCGTTCGATGACGGCGACCGGCACCACGGTGCCCACCGTCAGCTCCCACCGCAGATCCGTACCGACGCCGGCGTCTTCGGCCGGCACCTCCACCACGGCGCCGGGGAACAACTCCAACGTGCACGAGTCCCTTCGCACCGCGGCCACCCGCGTCGGCACGACCATGCCGCTGGCATAGGCGGACAACGCCTCGCGTGGTCGTCTCGGCCGCGGCTCGGTCAGATCCAAGCGTCGCGATTCCTCGTCGAACAGGCCGGACACCGTCATGCCCTTGGAGAACAACCGGTCGCCGGGAACGTCCTTGGATACCAGATTGGTCAGTATCGTGGCGTACGAGCCACGCCCCAGATCGACCAGCACGCGCCCCTCGGCCGGACTTCCCAGCACCGTGCCCGACACGGTCCGTCTGGAATCCGTCGTCGCATGGGTGGAATACGTATTGTTGAAACTCAGCCGTGCGGCCTCCTGCAGCACCGCGTCGGTGACTCGTGCACGCTCGCCTAGATTCCAGCCCCAGAACAGTTTCACGCCGCCATGCGTGATCCACTCGGAACCCGCGGGAATCACACGGCAGGCGTTGCCGAAGGTCTGCACGCCTTTGGGCATGCGCGCGTTCAGCTCGGTGGTCGCCTCGGAGCCGATGACTTCCACCACATAGGCCGCGTCGCGCAGCATTTTCGCCAGTTCCTCGGTGTCCGCCAACGATGCGGTCATGCCGACGTTGCGCGTGGCGACGACCACCGGCATCGTCGACTGAGGGGAACGCAGGTATTCCGCGAGCGTCGCCGCACGGTCGGCGGTGTCCGCCACAAACACGCCGGCGTCGTTTTGCGGCAGATTCAGCCGGATGGCGGACGTGGAGTGCTTCGCTGACTTGGCGTGTTTTGACAGCTGTTTCGCTGATTGCTTTGACGCCGATGTCGGTGCCGCCGGTGCTTGAGGGTCCTGCACTGCCGACTGTGTCTCCCGTTCGCGACGGTGTTGTTCTTCGATGGCTTTGCGCCGTTCGATTTCGTTCCGGCGCTGCTGCGCACGTTCCTCGGTGCGTTCGATTTCGTCATCCACGGCCTGCTCGATTGCGGCGAGCATGGCTTTTGATGAACTTTTTGGCTGGATCAGCTCGATCTGGTAGTGGTCCGAAAGCCATCCGTCATCGCACGGGTATACACGGGCCGCGCCGCCGAACGCTGACTGCCTGCGTCCCAGCGTGTCGGTGAGCTTGTAAGTCAGCGTGGCGGGGACGACCACCACATCGGCTTTGGTGCCGAGCCGGCGTTTCAGCACGTTGCCGTCGACCGGCGGCTTGGTCTGCCGTTGCGGAACGGACAGCAGCACCGTGACTCGGCTGCGCCGCGACCGATGCAGGTAGGCGACCAGATCGTTGATGTCCCAGTCGTCCCGCAACGTCACCGCCGATTCGCTGGGTAACTGCATGATGATGGTCCTTCCCGCAGGTCGCTTGATGTTATCGCGGCGCGTGTTCGTTCCCTGATTTAACGATACAACAGGCGATGCGAGTGTGACAGAGGATAAGCCAGCTTCCTATAGGCCCAACATCACTGACTGACCAAAAGTTCTAGACGGGCCAATAAAAAGGAGAATGGACGCATCCACACTCTCCTTAGGTGTCGCCCGAAGGCTACCACCGCAATTACTTAAGACAAGTCAGTAGACGCGACTGAATTGGCGTGTCAAAATAGTCAAACATATGAGACGTCGGCGTCGTCGACCGGAACGTGCGAGTCATGCGGGTCATGTGCCTTGAACGGTGCCGAGCTTTGCGTGTCGTGCTGGGCGCGCTGGGTGACACGCCGAAGCGTTCCGCAGGGTCCGGGGGATGCTCTGCGGGGAATGGCGGGAAACCGCCGAAGTCCGCAGACTATCGCCGAGTTCTGCGACCGCTTTCGGCGTGTCGGTACGGACCTGAAACCCTCAAACGTGTCTCTATGAGATTCGCGGATACATTCAGCGGTTCCAGATTTTCCTGCGCGCAGATCGTTGCATTCCTTGATCAGCATAAGAGCCGAATCAAGATTCTCCAGTGTGGTCGCATCATTATCGGCGTCGAGATCCACGTTCCAGCATGCGGGGGTTGCTGAGCGACTGATTGGTGTGCAGCGCGTAAGCGTAGTCGGCTCTCGAATCCTTGAAGAACCCCGCCGCCGCCTGATCGGCTTTGTCCACTGTATCCTGCGCTTCGGCGAGCTGATCGACATCGGGGCGCTGCTCATCCGCTTTCGCCGCCTCCTCGGCGGCTCGTTGCGCTTCGGTCCGAGCCGCGTCCACTTGTTTGTCGGATGGCGCGGCATTCGTGGCGGCGTGCGTCCGGTCGGCGGCTTTCTGCGCCTCCGTGCTTGTCGTCGGCTGGTTCTGAGCCTGCGGGGGTTTGTCCACGCCTGTGGGCGGGACGGCCGTACGGCCCGGTGGCCCCTTCATCCCGCCCACCTGCTACCATGCTTCCCATATTGTGTCATGATGAATGACTGAGAGAATGGATTCCTGGATGGATCAGAATCAGATGGAACAAGAAGAAGGGATCACCCTCGGGGAATTGCTGCAGATGATCCGGAAGCACATTGTTTCCGCGATTGTCGTCTGCGTGGTCGTGTTCGCCGCAGTGGCGGCCTACACGTTCCTGGCGCCGAAGAAGTATGAGGCGACGGCCGAACTGCTGGCCATGTCCGGTCAGGGCGCGATCAGCGACAACGCCAACGCCTCCCAGTACAGCTCCATCGGCTCCTACATCAACACGCAGATCGCCACCTACCCGCAGCTGGTGAAGACCGAAGCCGTGCTCGAGCCGGTCATCGACGACCTCGGCCTCGACACCACGGTCGCGGAGACCGCTGAACTCATCACGGCGAGCAACCCCGACGGCACCTTCATGGTCGACATCACCGCCGAAACCGAGGATCCAGCGCTCTCCCAGCAGCTCGCCAACGCGGTGGCCGACAGCCTGAGCGAGCAGGTGTCCACCTCGATGAACACCGTCGCCGAGGATCAGGCCCCGGTGTCGCTGGCCGTCGTGCAGGAAGCCGCCATACCGGAGGGCCAGAGCTCGCCGAACGTGCCGCTCTACCTCGCCGCCGGTCTGGTCGTCGGCATCATCCTCGGCATCGGCTTCGCCATCATCCGCGAGATGCTCAACACCCGCATCGACACGACCTCCGATGTCCGAAGCATCCTCGGATCCTCGGCGATCGGCAGCATCCCGGACGATCAGATCCTGCTGAAGCAGCAGCCGGTCGTCGTCGCCCAGCCGGGTGGCCCGATCGCCGAGGAATACCGTCGTATTCGCACCAACATCTCGTTCCTGAAAACCGACCGCGTCTCTGGTGAAGGCCAGCTCATCGTCATCAGCTCGGTCTCCCCGTCCGAAGGCAAAACCACGACGGCCGTGAACGTGGCCGCCGCACTGGCCGAGGACGGTGCCAAGGTGCTGCTCATCGACGCCGACCTGCGTCATCCGTCGGTCGCCAAGCATCTGGGCATTGAGGGACATGCGGGTCTGGCCCATGTGCTTTCCGGACAAATGACCCCGAAAGATGTGGTACAGAGCTACTGGAAGCCGAACCTGCACATCCTGCCCGCCGGCAAGCGTCCGGCGAATGCCAGCATCCTGCTTAACTCCGACACGATGGAGGCGCTGGTCCGGCAGGCGCTCACCCAGTACGACTACGTGATCGTCGACACCGCCCCGATGACCGTCTCGAACGACGGCGTCGTGTTCGGCCGTCTCGCCAACGGCATCGTGCTGGTCACCGGCAAGGGCATCACCGAGAAGAAGGACCTGCAGGAGACCGCCGAGACACTGAAGACCGCCAGCGTCCCCGTGCTCGGATTCATTTTCACCTTCGCGGATCCGAAGAAGAGCCACGCCGGCAACTATTACTACTACTATTACGAGGACGGCACCAAGCGCAGCAATACCAAGCGTAAGGGCGGCAAGAACACCAAACGCCGTCAGTAATCTCAAAGTGAGTGACGATGGGAGACGGCGTCTGTACGTTGAAGCGTTCAGACGCCGTTTTCATTATGCTTGCAGCGGTTCCCGGAGGTTGCCTCGTATAAGGCGGATAGCTGCCTGTACTGTCACGAATCGGCTACGTGTAAGGCGATAACGTGGCTCATTCCCCGATTCGGTTCCCGGGAATGACGTTTTATTGTGAACGTTCCATGGACACTGCGATGCAGTGTTGGAAGGGTTCGTCAGAGGAATTACTACACTATCCTTCAGAAGATATGTAGGGCACGTATGAGAGGGACGGTCTGACGATGAGCGACGACAGCCATTCCGATATCGACATGGATTTGAGCTTTCCAATACCGCCGAATAAACCGACGGCGGACGATGATGTTGACATCCTGCAGCGTGCGGCCGACAACGCCAGCAGACCGCCGAAACCTCCGGTTCCCAGGAGCGAGAACGGTGACGTCGTCGACACGTTCTGGGACATCCCACCCATCGAGTTCCCCACATCCAACTCCAGCGACGAGCCTGTGGACGGTCCGCGCCACGCGGCGTCCAAAGGCATGCTCTCGACCGCGGAGACCCAGTTGATCGCCTCCGGGAATACTCCGGACATCGTCGATTCGTCCTCGGACGAAGGCGACGATGCGAAAACCACCGTCTTAAAGACCGATGCATCCTCGGCGGCTCCCACCGCTCCACCGGAACATGCGCCGGAAACCACAGCATTTAGCGGTACACGGCTCTTTCCGGAAAGCGGCCCAGCCGCGCAGGAGACGGCCATCATCGAGACCGTACCATCGTTGGACTTTGGAAACGTCATCAGCGGTGAGACACCTGCGGCGATTCCACCAGTCGCGGCGGCAGGAGATGAATCAGTCGATGAAAACGCACACGGCAGCGAGAACTCCGAAACACCGGCCAGGAAACGGTTGTTCAAACCTGTGGCCATATCCATCACCATTGTGATTCTGGTCGCGGCCGTGGCCGTCGGCGGTGTGCTGTTATGGCGTAACCGTGAAAACGACGCGGAACACAGTGCGGCGCTATCCACATGTACCAGTGCGTCCGAGGCGTACAACACCGCTCGAGACGCACTCGACCAAGCGCTTGCCGACACGAAGGATGAGCAGGCGATCACCGCCGATCAGGTTGCGGATGCCGCTACAGTAAGCTCGCTGAGTGATGCCATCGACGAGGCAAATGCCATCAGTGCGGCCGCCGCTTGCGGCACATCGCTATCCGCCGTGGATCTGCAACACAATGCGAAGACGAACCAGAAGTTGGCACAACAGCTTACCGACAGCGCCGGCAAGGTCACCGACGCAGCCAAGGCCGTGGCTGACAGTCGTGACGCCAAGACCGAAGCCGATAAGACCAACGCACGAAACGCGCTGCAGACCGCAGTCAACGATGCGCAGACCCTGCTGGACAACAGCTTGTGGGCCGTGGCGGACAACACCACCCGTGTCACCCTCGAGGAGGCGATCAACGCGGCGAACGAGCTACTGCAACAAGACAACCCCGATCTGGCTGCGCTGCAGAATGCGCAGGCTGCGCTGCAGTCGGCCAGCGACGGCGTGAATGTCTCGATGCAGGAGCTGGCGGCGCAGAATGCGACCGCGAACAATGGGTATTATGACTACGGATATGCCGGTAACCTTGGCGGGCCGACGGATACTGACGACGATAACGGTGATGTTACACCCCCCACGACGTCACCGCCATCGGTTGAACCCGAAAATCCGAACCTTAACGAGAATCAGGATGACGGGAATAAAGTTTCTCCGGAACCGGCGGAAGGCGAATAAACCGTGCGCTACCGTATGCCTGTTCCCTGCTGGGAGGACCCGGCTGGGAACAGGCATTGTCGTATATCCGTCCGCGGGTCGTCTCGCGACCGCATCACGGATTGCGCGTGTCAAGTAAGGCATACAGGTCCTCGAATGCGGGGTGCCGTTGCCATGCGTCATGGATGACATCAATTGGCGGTGGGAAAGTACTGAATGTTGTACTGTAAGGGGTGTATAAAACATATGGCCTTTCGCTGTTTGGTGTGGGTGGGTCTGTCAGGTGGTGACGGTGCTGAGGTC
>OOBW01000906.1_pt1 | contig 16287 bp, 17 predicted proteins | sample 1671701 | NCBI WGS metagenome assembly OOBW01 (sample SAMN06348183, study PRJEB24527) | human gut metagenome | biome: human gut; feature: ankylosing spondylitis patient; material: feces | host: Homo sapiens | place: China | collected 2015-10 | reverse complement strand
TGTTGCGAAAGCAGTATAACCTGACGCAAGAAGAACTTTCGTTGAAGTCGGGGGTAGGATTGCGCTTTGTGCGAGACCTCGAACAGGGAAAGGAAACGCTGCGTCTTGATAAAGTGAATCAGCTCCTTGACTTTTTCAATTATGAAATGGTAGCAACTTCTAAAATTGATAATCAATGAGACAAGCCCATATATTTTACAAAGACCAATTGGCGGGGATTCTGACAGAAAACGATGCAGGATATGAGTTCTGCTATTTGCCGGAATATCTTTCTCTTGAAAAGGCAAAGGCGGTTAGCATGACATTGCCTTTGCAGGAGGAAGCATATACAAGTCCTGTGCTATTCCCATTTTTCGACGGTCTGATTCCTGAAGGATGGTTGTTGGATGTTGCATTGCGGAATACAGACATCAGTATTCTTGACCGGATGGCGTTGTTGCTGACATGCTGCAAAGATTGTATCGGAGCAGTAAGTGTTATTCCTTTGGAAGAAAAGGAGGGAAGCCATGTGTAATTGCTTATATTGTTATCGTCCGCTCTTAAAAGGGGAAAAGGATATGCATACGGCTTGCATAAAGAAGTTCTTCGGAACAACAACATTACCAGTTCTTGATTATACGACAGAGCAACTTGATCAGCTTGCTCTGCAAATCATCCAAGACCAAACATCTTTGACTGGTGTTCAGCCGAAATTATCCTTGCATTTGAATGAGCATGAGGGAAGCAAACGATTGACTATTGTCGGGCTATGGGGCGGTTATATCTGTAAGCCTCAGACCTCGCAATATGAAATGATGCCTGAGGTCGAGGACTTAACCATGCACCTTGCAGAGGTGGCTCGTATTGAGGTAGTTCCTCATACGCTGATGCGGATGGCAGATGATACGCTATGCTATCTTACCCGTCGAATTGACAGGACTTCTGCCGGAGAGAAGATTGCGATGGAAGATATGTGTCAACTGACCGAAAGGCAAACAGAGCATAAATACAAGAGTAGCTATGAACGTATCGGCAAGGCTGTTTTAAAATACTCGTCTTTACCTAAAATGGATGTTACCAATTTCTTTGAGTTGGTGCTTTTCTCTTGGTTGACAGGAAATAACGACATGCACTTGAAAAACTTCTCTTTGTATGAGGTGGCAGATATGATACGTTTGACCCCTGCTTACGATTTGTTAAATGCGGCTATCATCAATCCTAAAGATGACGAAGAGTTGGCATTAACCTTGAATGGTCGGAAGAAAAAGCTTCAAAGAGAAGATTTTATCAGGTCAGCAGCTACGTTGGGTATAGAGAATGTGATTGTAGAACGGCTGATAAATAAGTATATCAAACTATTGCCCAAGTTTGAGACTGTCATTCAAAGCTCTTTCCTAAGTGATGAATTAAAAGAAAAGTATGGCGAATTGTTGAAGGAATGGCTTGCGAGGCTTTCACAAAAGCTATAAAATGGTAAAAATACACAATGCTATGGATATATTAAATCTCACCCCAATAACATCATTGTTCATCCTAATTTTAATAGAAAAAGACGATGGACAAAAGAAACAAATTGTGGAGATGCCAACAAATGGCTCGTGTGTTTAAGGCTCGTATGATTCTATATGCCGCTTATGGGCATTGTGTTATCCGTGAGGATGGAAACTATTATGAACATCCTCATTGGTTTGAGTTGGCAAAAGACAAATGAAAACTACAGGTACTCCCTGTAGTTGTTGGATGTGTAGAGGATTTGAATATGACCGCAAGGAGTATAAGAAAGAAACTTTGCGTATTATTCGGGAATCAATGGAGTAGACTAAAAATTAGATAACGGAATCTATTATACATAGGTTCAGTTATCTAATTCTATAATGAGTAGAAGTTTTTGTTTGTATCTCCAAAAGTTAAATCGTGTTATTGAACAGTTGATATTAGTATATAAATCGAATATGTAATTAAAAGATTTTTTAAGCTCTATTTATTATTATTTTGAGTTTGAAAAACTCGTCTTGAATTGTTTGTAAATTCTCTTGAATTTCAACGATTCTTTCTGGACTATATGTGATTTTACCTCTTTTAACTTCAATGTCAGGAGGTGATTTAGACATAACAGATGTGTCAGTAAGTAAAGGTTTTAATCGTTTGTAGTTTGTATCTAAAACTTCTTTAATGTCATCCACTTTAAATTCAGATTTTTTGAAAGAATCTATTTTCTTAAATAACTTATGGCGTGTTATATTGGATTTTGAATATAAGCTTATCACCTCTGTATAGGTTGTACTATTCAATTTATTTCCAAGTTCGACTAGTGGAGATTCGGTGTTTTCTACCTGAGAAATAAACATCTCTTTTTCTATTCGAACATCTTGTACTTCTTTCTCTAGAACTTTTGATATATAAATTGCACAACCTATGGTTAAAAATAGCGATATTGCATCTATTATAGATATTTCCTTGTTTAAAACAAAATATCCCCAATCAATCAGTTTACCACAACAACATCCAATACTGAATATTATAATATAGATAATTATGTTAATGATTTTGTTCTTTTTCATAGGCATCTTCAATATAATTATCTACTTCTTCTTTATAATCAGGATCTTCGTCTGAAATTATAATAAGTGTTTGTTTGAGAATATTGTAATTTATATGGTCTCTCCTAATTAGACCTCCGAAAGATTCTTCCAAAAAAGATGTACCTAAACCAGCAGTGCCGTCTAAGTCAACAATTAGCTTTACATTCATTTCTATTGCTTTTTTCAGTGCAGGATGTAGAACATTTTGTCTAAATTCTTGACCGGAATAATCTCCTTCTTCAGGATAACGAGCACCCGGAATACGACTGAAATCTGTCGCGATTTTTATTATAATATCTTTATTCATAATTTATGTTTACATTGTTAAAATTCAATTCCCAATGGATAAATGTTCCAGCAAACGAATTGTTTAATTTGACATTTGTACCTGCTGTGTATTCAACTTTAGCATCGTTTGCTATAACAACAACGTTTGCAATCTTGTTGTCTTCACACGCTTTAAATAAGCATGGAAGACCCTTACCTCTATAATACTTACCTGTTGATGTCTTATGAATTTCTCCCTTAAGTAGCAGAGAGAGCATTTCTGCATTATTTTGCGGATTGAATAATTCACGGATCTTTGGTATAATATTATAAAACTTACCATGTTCATCATTACGTAAGCTATTAATTATGCCAACGCCATAATCTATAAATGAAAAGTATGCTTTCTTTAACTTTTCATCATATTGTACAGTTGTCCACCAATGATGTAAGCCCTTTGAATCAAAAGAAGCATGATTATTTGTGTTTTGCATGAGTTCAAGAAAAACTCTTTGAACCCCCAAACATCTTCTTTGCTTACCCCATATTAAATTGGATATTTCTGAAATAATTTGATCTGCTAGACTAGAGTCTACTACTTTTCCTGCATGAGTTAGGACTTTGTTCCTGCAAAACGCATAATTAGGTTCATTGCTTATATTTCTTTTATACAACTGATCAAAAAAACCAGAATCAACCAATGCTTTATTTGCATTCTTATTTTTAGGGAAATTTCCATTAAAATCAATATGATTGTATTTGAATTTAGTCATTATTGATAAGAGGACGACAATAGCCCCATGAGCTATTGTTTCTACATCTGTTAAATTGACAAATACCTTACTTCGATTCTTTAAGCATTTTTCGATTTTTGCTATGAATTTTAGTGATTCTTCTGTGTTTTCGATTAGTGAAAAGTTCGAAGGAGCCTTTATTTTAGAATAATCTTTAAATCGATTTTCTAAAATATATTTCTGACGTTCTTCTTTTGATTTCCCTTGAAGGTAACGCCTTTTGTTTTTCTTTTTTTTCTTTGATATAATCCGTCTTAATTCTTGCTTTTTGGCATGATTAATAAGGATTTTCTTTTCTCTTTCTGTTAATATTTTCATATATCAGTTATACACATTTTTATGTGTGTTGTCTATTGGGATGACAAAAGTACAAAAATAATCCCAGTTGTCGAATATAATTCACTATATTTGCACTATAAAATCGTATCAAAGAATGAAACTGAATAGAATAAAAGCAGTCCTTTCGGAAAAAGGCATTTCTCAAACGTGGTTAGCCAAACAGTTGGATAAGAGTTTTAGCATGGTCAATGCCTATGCGTGCAATAGGATTCAACCTAATTTGGAAACGCTTCAGCGGATTGCCGAGATTCTACAGGTTGATTTAAAGGATTTGATAACCGATAAAAAGGAAAGACTACAATAGAATTTAAAGCGATTTCGGTGGTCTTAGATGTATTTAATCTATATAAGATTGAAAATACACTGAATGTTAGAATACTAAATAGTAAGATAAAAATGTTGTAACTACTCATAATAAGGCAAGGATATGTCAACACAAAGTGAAGCGGCATTGGAAGCCGGACTGATAGCCACTCTTCTACAAATGGACTATGAATATGTCCAAATCGTAGAAGAGGATAATATGTATGCCAATTTTAAACGACAGTTGGAGGTTCATAACCGCAAACGACTGGAGGAACATGGGCGTAGCGAGTTTACAACAGAAGAATTTGAAAAGATTCTTATATACCTTGAAGGTGGTACTCGCTTTGAAAAGGCAAAGAAACTCCGTGACTTATATCCGCTTGATACGGCTGATGGACAGCGTATATGGGTGGAATTTCTAAATAGGCAGCAGTGGTGTCAGAATGAATTTCAGGTTTCCAACCAAATCACGGTGGAAGGACGTAAAAAATGCCGTTATGATGTGACGATTCTAATTAATGGTTTGCCACTTGTGCAGATTGAATTGAAACGTCGTGGCGTGGAACTTAAACAGGCATACAATCAAATACAGCGTTATCACAAGACTTCGTTTCACGGATTGTTTGATTATATCCAGTTGTTTGTTATATCCAATGGTGTTAACACTCGCTATTTTGCCAATAATCCAAATAGTGGGTATAAGTTCACATTCAACTGGACAGATGCCGCCAATCATCCATTCAATGAATTGGATAAGTTTGCTGTATTCTTTTTGGAAAAATGTACACTTGGCAAAATCATAGGAAAGTATATCGTGCTGCATGAGGGTGACAAGTGTTTGATGGTACTTCGTCCTTACCAATTCTATGCGGTAGAGAAGATTTTGGATCGTGTACAAAACTCCAATGATAATGGTTATATCTGGCATACAACAGGTGCTGGAAAAACATTGACCTCATTCAAGGCCGCACAACTTGTATCAGAATTGGATGATGTGGATAAGGTGATGTTTGTTGTTGACCGTCATGACCTCGATACTCAGACGCAATCGGAATACGAGGCGTTTGAACCGGGTGCAGTGGATAGTACCGACAATACGGATGAACTCGTGAAGCGACTTCAAAGCAATTCCAAAATCATCATAACCACCATTCAAAAACTTAATGCGGCAGTTAGTAAGACTTGGTATAGCAGTAAGATTGATGCTATCCGTCATTCACGCATCGTGATGATTTTTGATGAGTGTCACCGTAGTCATTTCGGGGATAGCCATAAAAAGATTATGAAGTTCTTTGATAATGCCCAGATTTTTGGCTTTACGGGAACACCTATCTTTACTGAAAATGCAGTGGATGGACATACGACAAAAGAAATTTTCGGCAATTGTCTTCATAAATATCTCATCAAAGATGCTATTGCTGATGAAAATGTGCTCGGCTTCCTCGTGGAGTATTATCACGGTAACGAGATTGTAGATAACGATAACCAAGCTCGTATGGAGGAGATAGCAAGATTTATCCTTAACAACTTTAATAAATCTACATTTGATGGAGAGTTTGACGCATTGTTTGCTGTGCAGTCTGTTCCTATGCTTATCCGCTATTACAAGATTTTCAAATCATTGAATCCTAAAATCCGTATAGGTGCAGTATTTACATACGCAGCCAATAATAGTCAAGATGATGAACAGACCGGTATGGGAACGGGAAAATATGTCAGCGAAAATGTGGGCGAAGCAGATGAACTGCAATCCATTATGGATGATTATAATGAAAACTTTGGTACATCTTTTACCACAGAGAATTTCCGTGCTTATTATGATGATATCAACCTGCGCATGAAAAAGAAGAAAGCGGAAATGAAACCGCTTGACCTTTGTCTTGTCGTGGGAATGTTCCTTACAGGCTTTGACAGTAAAAAGCTGAACACGCTTTATGTGGATAAGAACATGGAATATCACGGGTTGTTGCAAGCGTTCAGTCGTACCAACCGAGTGTTGAACGAGAAGAAACGATTCGGTAAAATCGTATGCTTCCGTGACCTGAAAAACAATGTTGATACGTCTATAAAACTGTTTAGCAATTCCGACAATCCTGAAGATATAGTACGTCCTCCGTTTGAAAAAGTAAAGCAGGAGTACAAGAGTTTGGCAACAGATTTTCTGCAAAAATATCCAACGCCAAGTAGTATAGACCTTCTGCAAAGTGAAAATGACAAGAAGAATTTTGTACTTGCGTTCCGTGACATTATTCGTAAACATGCAGAAGTTCAGATATACGAAGATTACAGCGAGGATGCTGAAGACCTCGGTATGACCGAACAGCAGTTTAACGATTATAAGAGTAAATACCTTGATATTACAGTTGGGTTTATTGATCCACCTGCTACACCGTCAACTGTTGCGGAAGATCCTGCCCCATACGGGAATAATCAAGGGCTGGAAGACATTGATTTCTGTCTTGAACTTCTGCATAGTGACATTATCAATGTGGCGTATATTCTTGAACTCATTGCGGAACTTGACCCATATAGCGATGATTATTCAGAAAAGCGCAAGCATATCCTTGATACAATGATTAAGGATGCTGGAATGCGAGGCAAAGCAAAACTCATCGACGGCTTTATTCAAAAGAATGTAGATGAAGACAAGGAAAACTTCATGAATGGGCGCAATAGAGCAGATGGAACAAATGAATTAGAGGAACGTTTGAACCAATATATTGTGTCAGAACGCAATAAGGCTGTAAGTGATTTGGCTAATGATGAACAAATTTCTGCCGAAGTGCTTAATCTTTACATAAAAGAGTATGACTATTTGCAAAAAGAACAGCCTGAGATTATACAAAAGGCATTGAAAGAAAAGCATCTCGGTCTTATCAAAACTCGCAAGGCTTTGACGAGAATTATGGAAAGATTGCGTAGTATTATAAAAACGTTTAATTGGGAATAATTAAAAGTTATTCAATCATGAAATTAGGTAAACTGGAGCAGATAACAGACCTTCGTTCTGTCTGGAAACATGAAGCCAAAGATTTTACTCCTTGGCTTGCAAAAGAAGAGAATTTGGAAATTCTCAGCGAGGCTGTAGGTATTGATATAGTCGTTGAAGAACAGGAATCCAATGTAGGCGATTTCAGTGTTGATTTATTTGCGACAGAGGAGGGGACGGGACGACGGATAATCATTGAGAATCAGCTAGAGGAAACAAATCATGACCATCTTGGCAAAATCATAACGTATGCTTCAGGTAAAGAAGCTGAAGTAATAATTTGGATTGTCAGAAAAGCACGTGACGAGCATAAACAAGCAATAGAATGGTTAAATCAGCATACGGATGACAAGTTCGAGTTTTTCTTAATAGAAATAGAATTGTGGAAAATCAATGATTCAGAACCTGCACCTAAGTTCAATATTGTAGAACGACCTAATACTTGGGCAAAGGCAATGAAAAAGACAGCAGCACTTTCAGAAACAGAAAACTTGAAATTAGCATTTTGGGAAAAGTTCAACAACGAAGCTCCAAAACACTCTGCCTTTATAAGGGAATTTAAGCTGCGTAAACCACAAGCTCAGCATTGGTATGACCTAGGTTTAGGATCATCAGCATATCATCTTTGTATGACATTAAATACTAAAAATAATTGTTTGTCAGCTGGATTGTATGTTAATGAGGACAAGGATATCATTACCCGATTTAAGTCAAATGAAGAATTGGTATCTAAAATATTAGGGATTATAAATCCTAATGAAATAGAATGGCGACTAGATGAAAATAAAAAGGCAAGTCGTTTCCTTATTCTTCATCCTATGGGGGATATGAATGATAAAGATAATTGGGATAATGGATGTGCATGGCTTTGTGATATGTGTGTAAAAATCAAACAAGTAGTAAAAGAAATACTAAAATAATATGAGCGAAGAATTACAGCAGAAACTCCGTGACCAACTTTGGGAGGTTGCAAATCGTTTGCGTGGTAATATGTCGGCAAGCGACTTTATGTATTTTACATTAGGTTTCATCTTCTATAAGTACTTGTCGGAGAAAATAGAGAAGTATGCCAACAATGCCTTGGTGGATGATGAAATAACCTTTAAGGAATTGTGGGAAATGGATGATACAGATGCGGTTGAACTACAAGAAGAAGCGAAAAATCAATGCTTGGAGAATATTGGTTATTTCATAGAACCAAAATTTTTGTTTTCGTCAGTAATTGAGGCTATCAAGCGTAAAGAAAATATCTTGCCTATGCTCGAACGTTCATTGAAGCGTATTGAAGACAGTACGTTGGGACAGGATAGTGAAGAGGATTTTGGCGGATTGTTTTCGGATATAGACTTGGCATCGCCTAAATTGGGCAAGACAGCTGACGATAAAAACACGCTCGTTAGTAACGTTCTTCTTGCATTAGATGATATAGACTTCGGAGTAGAGGCATCGCAGGAGATTGATATTTTGGGTGATGCTTACGAATATATGATTTCGCAATTTGCCGCAGGAGCCGGGAAAAAGGCTGGAGAGTTCTATACTCCGCAGGAGGTCAGCCGTATCTTAGCAGAAATTGTTTCCATCGGACACCAGCGTTTGCGCAATGTATATGACCCTACTTGCGGTAGTGGCTCGTTGCTTCTTCGTGCTGCCAATATCGGAAATGCAGTTGATATTTATGGACAGGAAAAGAATCCTACAACTTATAACCTTGCCCGAATGAATATGTTGCTTCATGGCATCAGATTCAGCAACTTCAAGATTGAGAATGGTGATACACTTGAATGGGATGCGTTTGGTGATACTCAGTTTGATGCTGTAGTTGCAAATCCTCCGTTCTCTGCAGAATGGAGTGCTGCCGACAAATTCAATACTGATGATCGTTTCAGCAAAGCAGGAAGGCTTGCACCACGTAAGACTGCCGATTATGCTTTTATCCTGCACATGATTTATCACTTGAACGAGGGCGGTACAATGGCTTGTGTTGCTCCGCATGGTGTACTATTCCGAGGAAATGCGGAGGGCGTTATCCGGCGTTTCCTTATAGAAAAGAAAAACTATGTGGATGCTATTATAGGATTACCTGCAAATATTTTCTATGGCACAAGTATTCCGACTTGTATTCTTGTTTTTAAGAAGTGCCGTAAAGAAGATGACAATATTCTGTTTATTGATGCAAGCAAGGAATTTGAAAAGGTAAAGACTCAGAACAAGCTCCGCGAGCAGCATATCCAAAAGATTGTCGAGACTTATCGTGACCGCAAGGAAATAGAAAAGTATAGTCACCTTGCCTCTCTTCAAGAAATAGCCGAGAATGATTACAATCTGAATATTCCCCGTTACGTTGATACCTTTGAAGAGGAAGAACCTATCGACATAAAGGCTGTAATGGCAGAGATAAAGGAGTTGGAAGCCAAACGTGCTGAACTCGACAAAGAGATTGAAGTGTATCTGAAAGAATTGGGACTGGTAGAATAGTTCAGAAAAGTAATAGCAATGGGTGAAAATGACAACATACCTCAGATGACACCTTCATTTGAGAATATATGCCGCAAGGATGAAAACGGGAATGAATACTGGAGTTCTCGTGACCTTTGTGGTGCGATGGGTTATTCTGCTTATTGGAAATTTCAACGAGTCATAGATAAAGCCATTAAAGTAGCCGGAGAAAAAGGAATGAATGTGGACGAGCATTTCAACCAAGCGGTTGATATGGTCAAGATAGGAAACGGCTCATTTCGCAAGGTAAATATATTCCGACTCTCTCGTATGGCATGTATGATTATTGCGGAAAATGCAGATGGCAAAAAGTTGCTCGTCCAACAGGCACGAGGCTTTTTCTCACAATCTGTCTCAATGGCTGAACTTATGCATAATTCGCTAAGTTCTAATATATTGTTGTATAAAACAGCACAAGGAGAGGCACGTGTAGAAGTCATTTTCAATAGCGAAACATTCTGGATGTCACAAAAAAGGATGGCGGACTTGTTTGGGGTTGATGTCAGAACCATAAATTATCATCTCGGACAAATTTACGAAACAGGAGAACTTTCCAAAGAGGCAACTATCCGAAAAATTGGGATAGTTCAAACAGAAGGAGACCGGGAAGTGGAACGTATGCCGCTATTTTACAACCTCGATGCTATTGTTGCAGTGGGGTATAGGGTAAACAGCTATCAAGCTACTCAATTCCGCATTTGGGCTACTTCAGTGTTGAAAGAGTTTATCATTAAAGGATATGCCCTTGATGATGAGAGACTAAAACAGGGCAAACATTTCGGGAAAGACTATTTTGACGATTTGCTTGAGCGTATTCGTGAAATACGCACCTCAGAGCGCAGATATTACCAAAAGATAACTGACATTTATGCAGAATGTAGTGCGGATTACGACCCGAAATCAGAAGACACAAAGTTGTTCTTCAAGATGGTACAAAATATGATGCACCTTGCCGTTACTCATCATACGGCTGCGGAAATTATCTATCAACGGGCTGATTCCGAGCAACCTTACATGGGACTTACCACGTGGAAGAAAGCTCCTGACGGAAGAGTGCAAAAGTCTGATACCATCGTCGCAAAAAATTACCTGTCAGATTCTGAATTGTCCCAGTTGAATCTTATCACAACTGCTTTTCTTGATATGGCAGAATCACGTGCTGCACGTCATATTGTTTCAACTATGGATGATTGGAAGAAGTTTCTTCAACAATATCTTGCAACGATGGATTACGAGCCGTGCGATACAGCCGGAAAAGTGACACAAGAGGAAGCAAGAGATAAGGCTTATAGCGAATATGAAAAATATAAACTGATTCAAGACAAATCATACATATCGGATTTTGACCGTTTTAATGATGGAAATGATGAAACTCCGTTACTTCCATTTGACTTGAATCCTACAAAATAATAACAACTATGGCAATAGATAATAAAGATAAAAAAATCCTCAATGTTCCCCCTTTGAGATTTCCAGAGTTTAGTGGGGAGTGGAAATGTACGACTATCGGAAATATCGGAGATATAAAAAATGGACCTTTTGGAAGCGTACTACATGCTGAAGATTATGTCGAAAATGGAATACCAATAGTAACAACCGAGCATTTCAAAACGGGTTTAATGCCCTCTGACAAATTCGGAATACCACAAGTGTCTAACGAGGATTATATACGCTTAAAAGGATACAGACTTGAAACTAACGACATTGTGTTTTCTCGTGTCGGGTCAGTTGATATAAATGCCCATGTTGGTATTGAGCAAAATGGATGGTTATTCTCGGGTAGAGTTTTGAGAGTCCGCCCGAAGTATGATATTGATTCTCTGTTTCTACATTATGCGTTATCTACTGAAGCTGTCAAGCGAGATATTCGTAACCGTGCTGTGGGGCAAACTATGCCCTCAATAAATACACCGATACTTTCATCGACAACAATACAACTTCCAAAGGATCTTTTTGAACAAAAGAAAGTTGCCCATTTCCTCAGACTACTAGATGAACGCATAATAACTCAAAACAAAATCATTGAGGATTTGAAAAAGCTAAAGTCTGCGATTTCAGAAAGACTTTTCAATGCCATAAAAGGTGATGTTGTTGTATTGGAAGATATAGGTGATGTAGTTAAAGGCAAACAAATCAATGGTGAATTTCTTTCAGAAAGTGGCAAGTATTATGTTATGAATGGAGGAATAGAGCCATCTGGATTTTATAACGATTATAATGTAGAAGCTAACACCATCTCAATAAGTGAGGGTGGCAACTCTTGCGGTTATGTACAATTCAACGCCTGTCCTTTTTGGAGTGGCGGACATTGCTACACAATTCAAAATACTACGGATAATGTAAAAACGGAATACCTGTACCAATTTCTAAAATCAAAGGAGAGTGAAATAATGAAACTTCGTATAGGTTCTGGATTGCCAAACATTCAGAAAAAGGATTTGGCAAAATTTAAAATAACTATACCGAACATCTCTGAACAAAAAGTAATTTCGGCTTTTCTCTCTTCATTTGAAAGAAAAGCCGATGTCGAGATGAATTTTGTAAACTTGTTGCTTGAAGAAAAGCAATATTTACTCCGTCAGATGTTTATATGAACATTTGGTGAAGCAAATAAGTCTTCTGTTGCTGGACGAATTGCAAGATTTTCATTTCCAAATCAATCTTTTGCGCCAATTTTGACAGATGGAGATCAACTTGTTTTTGTTTCTCGATTGATGGTATCACAATTGGAATGTTGCAAAGCTCCTCATAAGAAAGGCAAAGCCTTACACTTCCTTCCAATCTCTTTTGTATGTGATAGAAGAAATTTCTGGATTCAAAGAAAAGTTCAAGATATTCTGGCAGTAAGCAGTCCTTTGTACGAAAACAAATGTACATTGGACTGACAATGCCAGTCTCAAATTTTGTAAGGCGAGCAATTGATCCCACGTTTATTCTTGCAGGGTTATAAGCAAAGTCATTCTTTTCTACAATTTTGTAATTTGATGTGTCGTCACTTGCAACATTCCTATCTTCAAATTGTTCGCTTTGCTTTATAAATCCTTGGCGATTACTAACTGATAATACATTGCATAGATGATTATCCTTGTTTCGTTTTGATATTTGTACAATAGCACCCCCTATATGGGAATGGTAGCTATCTTTGGGGCTATATTCTATTTCAATAATCGCAGACCTACAAACTTTACAATCCTTAATCAAAGGAATTGCACAGCATTGCATTAAAGAATCAACAAGTGGAAACACATATGTAAAACTTGGTGATATTTGTCAAATTACAACAGGGAAACTTGATGCAAATGCACAGGTAGATAATGGGATTTATCCATTTTTTACTTGTGCAGAACAACCATTCAAAATTGATAGCTTCGCTTTTGATACAGAAGCTTTACTAATCTCTGGAAATGGTGCTAATTTGGGATATATCAATTATTATAAGGGAAAGTTTAATGCTTATCAAAGGACTTATGTATTAGACTTGTTCTCCGAAAATATCCAATACATTAAATGGGCGTTAAAAGTACTGCTACCCAAAAGAATTGCAATAGAAAAGAGTTCAAGCAACACTCCTTATATAGTGCTATCAACTCTCACGGATTTAAGGTTGCCTATACCTTGTAAAAGTAAGCAAAGTTTCATCGCAAACCTAATGCAATCTTTGGAAAGAAAACTATCAAATCAAATCGCACAGTATGATTCCTATAATTATTTGAAGCAATACTTGCTCCGCCAGATGTTTATATGAACATTTGACGGAGTAGATACTGCTTTTGACCTATATAAAGATTTAATACTTTATGATTAATATCTATTTTGTCTTGAATTTTATCAAAAATAATTGCCTTCTGTTTTTGTTCAGAAATAGTGGGCAATGTTATTTTTAACTTTTCCAATGGAGTACGTACTATTTGCGGCTGTCCAGAGCCAGAAATAATACTATTGAAGTTATACGCAGAAAGATAATGATATAAATATCTCTTACACACCTTATCTTGATACTTATCTGTATTTATCACCATTGCATTTCCAGTTATCCAAGACATTGGTTTTGTATAATTTACCATACCACAAGTATTTCCACGGCAAGTTATACAAATTTGTTCCGTTTCATGATTGTAATCCTTATATTTGCCAATAATCCCATTTGCCCCATATACAAGAAAACCATCTTCTGTTAATTCTGTTGAAGATATTGTTTGCGGCTGATATATTTGTGCAATTTCGCTTAAATACACGTTATTGCCATAAACTCTTTGCATACAACATACTCTTAGTCCTTTGATTAAGGACTGCAGTTTCTCAATGATTTTGTTTTGGGTGTCAATACGATCATCAAGAAGTGATAATAATTTGGCTATTTTTTGTTGTTCGGGTAAAGTTGGATTGTAGGTTTTAATTGCTTTTAAATGTTCTCCGTATAGATGAACAATAGATACACCCTGCGCTACTCTTGCAATATCATATTTACGCTTACCATTCAACTGATAACTCATAAATGCACCATCGTATTGATGCAAGCTAATGACATTCAAATCACCTCCAAATAGAATATTATCAAATGGGACACATCGTGCAGTGGCAATATCAACGGCAGTTTCACCAGAGCAAGGAATGATTACATCATTAGCTTTACTCCTTTTAAGTTTAGAACCGTTAATATCAGTCTTACTTTCAACTTGCTTGATGATTTCGGATTTGTACTTAGTATATAATTCACCATATAGGATACATGGCTCGCCATCCTCAGAAAGTTGTTCTTTGGATATTCCAATTCCTTTTGACAAAGTAGCAATATTATCTAATTGCTCTGCTTTCCACTCCTCCGTAAACTCTGGAAATCTCAAAGGGGGAACATCTGGGATTTATTATTCTCTAATTATATGTACAACATATTAATATACGATTATGGGACAGAAAACAATTAGAGAAATCTCGGTTGCATGGAAAGAGTACAAGCAACCTTATGTGAAGCAGTCCACAATGGCTGCTTATGTGCTTATCTTGGAAAATCATATTCTTCCAAATTTTGGAGAAAGCGATACACTCCATGAACAGGCTGTGCAAGAATTTGTTTTGCAGAAAATAGAGAATGGACTGAATGTGAAATCCGTAAAAGACATTTTGATTGTACTGAAAATGGTTATGAAATTCGGCGTAAAAAATGAATGGATGGATTATCAAGAGTGGGACATCAAATATCCGTCTTCTTCAACAACCAAAGAATTGGAAGTACTATCGGTTGCTAATCACAAGAAAATACTCAATCATATTCAAAGTCATTTTTCCTTTGCTGGACTGGGTATCTACATCAGTCTTTGTACCGGACTTCGTATAGGGGAAGTCTGCGCTTTGAAGTGGAGTGACATCAATGTTTCAGAGGGAACGATAACAGTCAATCGTACAATTGAACGGATTTACATTATTAATGGGACGGAGAAATATACCGAGCTGGTTATCAACACTCCCAAGACACAAAACTCATGTCGGAAAATTCCTATGACAAAGGACCTTCTTGCAATGGTAAAACCACTGAAGAAGGTCGTTAATGAAGATTTCTATGTTTTGACTAATGATGAATATCCAACCGAGCCTCGTACTTACCGTAATTATTACGGCAAATTAATGGCGAAATTAGGTATTCCCAAATTGAAATATCATGGCCTGCGCCATAGCTTTGCCACTCGTTGTATAGAAGCTGGCTGTGATTACAAGACCGTTAGTGTATTGTTAGGACATTCCAATATTTCGACCACTTTAGACTTATATGTTCATCCCAATATGGAACAGAAAAAGCGTTGTATTGCGAAGGTCTTTAAGTCGTTGGGGAAATGATGTAATATGTAGAGCGAAATAACCTGATACAGTAATTTCTTCGCTCTCAATCATTGCATATATTATGAGAAATGTAGTAATAACACTTTTATTGCCAACATTCATAATAGAGGAATCAGCTCATTAGGGCACATCGAAAAAGAAAAGGAGAGGAAAAATCCCCTCCTTAACTCTAAAACCATGTCTCAGACATTCAAATCCTTTAGTGCTAATGCATAATTGGGACAAAAACCGTCCATGATACACTTTAAGCCAAGTGTCTGATAATACTTGTAGTCATCATCTTCGGTGCAGAGGTATTTGTAACCGTAGCGTGGCATGTACTCCTTGAAGAACCGAGCCAAGTCTTTCAGGTTTTCTTCTTGGTTCTCCTTGAAGTTACTACGCACAATGATGATAGACCAGTCGGGGAAGTTGCCTCTTCCACAGCTATACTCCCAGAAGCGGATATAGCAGTCTAAGTCACGTTCCCGAATGTCCATACAAAAGCCGTTGGCATGTGGCATCACGCTACAGCTTTCTCTGTAGCCAAATTTCTCACACAAGTAGAGATTGAAATCAAGAATTAAATCTTTTTGTACCATAAATAATTGAATTTAAGATGTTAATAATAATGGATTATAAATGAAAGCCTCGCTTGCGCTTAGTCTTTTTCTTTTTCATCAGGCGATTGAACTCTGCTTCTTCTGCGGCAGTGGCATCG
>OOBW01000894.1_pt1 | contig 16486 bp, 10 predicted proteins | sample 1671701 | NCBI WGS metagenome assembly OOBW01 (sample SAMN06348183, study PRJEB24527) | human gut metagenome | biome: human gut; feature: ankylosing spondylitis patient; material: feces | host: Homo sapiens | place: China | collected 2015-10 | reverse complement strand
CAATAATGTGGATAATACAAAATCCGACTGGTATCTGGGTGCATGGACCGGTGCACGTACCGATCGTAAAGATGACTTCTGGGGTAATCCGAACGAATCGAGCACTTATCTCAATCCTTCTGACGGTCATAAATCTATTTATGATCCTTGTCCGAAAGGCTACCGGGTTGTATCTCCCCGAGTATTGGATGAGATAGAGCAGAAAGGAGAATTTGTGAAACAGAGCGCAACTGCGGTATTTAAATATTGCTATGACGGTACGAATTACGCTTATTGGCCGTTGGCAGGTTGTAAGTGGGGTTCTAACGGCGGTAATAGTGGTAACAATACAGGATTGGATACCGCTAAGGGAGCCGCTTGTTATTGGTCTAACTCATCGGCAAGCAGTTATGGAAATGACAAGGATCAGGGAGCTACTTCTCTGTATTATAAAGTCTCCGATAAGACCTGGACACATTCCTCCGGTCGTTCCCATGCATTCTCCGTGCGTTGTATGAAAGATACCGAGAATCGTTGATTCTCTTCATGGATTCTCTTCATTGAGAATATGAAATAGAATTCCCCGTTATATGAAAGTTTCTGCCTGTCTCCGGATACAAGGTACTTTCATATAACGGGGAATCTGTTCTGTTTTTAAGAACTTCACAGAAAAAGGAAAGAAAGAAAAGGGCCAAATAGAAAATAAACTGCATGAACAATTGCAAGAATATGCATTATCTCTCTTTATCTTGTATTTATTTCCTTGAAATATGCACGATATGGTGTAACTAAACCATCCGTTTGCCGTAATCAAACCTTCCGTTTGGTTTAAACAAACCTTCCGTTTGCTATAATCAAACCATCGGTTTCTTTTAAAGGAAGCTGAATTGGGTTTTTGAAGAGGATATATTGAGCTACTTTGTCTTTTTCTACTGCCTATTTATAAATAGCAATCTGATATATCCTTTGTGATATGATAGCTATTTATGCTTTTGATTAACTGCTTTTATTGTAACTTGTTTGCTAATAATGCCTATTTTGTGTTATTTGCGAAATCTGTAACTCTAAATGGAGGGCGTTTTTCATGAAGTGCAAGGAAGGGCTCGAAATATAAAGAGCAGGATAGGTAAAATATACAATTCTTCATGTTGGCACTTCTTTCAGCAATCAATGTCTTTCCTTTATAAGCATGTATCTCTTTTAAATCACCATATATGGTGAAAAGCATGATAGTATGCTTTAATACTATGCTATTTATGTGCAAATTCACTGTATATGGTGAATTTACTTGTTTTTATACTAAAAAGATTCTATCTTTGTGAGAAAGTTTCTATATATGGTGAATTATGGATTTAATAGAGATAGGAAAACATATTCGCGAAAGGCGTAAGGAGTTGGGGTTGGATCAGTCTACGTTGGCCACTCTTGCAGGAATAGGGATTAACGCTTTGGTCCGCTTGGAACGTGGAAGTGGTAATCCCCGCTTCGATGTTCTTTTTAATGTCCTGAAAACTTTAGGACTTAGTATTCATATTCAATAATAGACACACATATGAGTCGATCTGCCAAAGTCTATATAAAAGGTATTTATGCCGGTCTGTTAACAGAAATAGATCGTGAACACTATTCATTCTGTTATGATACGGACTATTATAATAATCCACAACTCCCAGCTGTCTCACTGACCATGCCCAAGACACAGCAGGAATATACCTCTTCCTATCTTTTCCCTGTCTTTTTTAATATGACATCTGAAGGGGATAATCGGATTATTCAAGCTAGAAACCTGCATATTGATGAAGAGGATGATTTTGGTATTCTTCTGGCTACTGCCCATACAGATACAATCGGAGCAATAACAATTAAAAAAATGTGATAATGGAAACTGATATTCATATTTGTCCCTCACTTTTACGGGAGACTGGTGGAGAAAGCGGATATTCACCCAAAGCCTTGAAGCAGCTTTCTGATGGGAAAAATATATCTTGTGAATTACCTTACAGGCATTTTGACGATAATGTCGGTATTGATCTCTTCAATAACAATAGCAAACGCATATCCGTTTCTGGAGTCCAGATTAAGTATTCTTTAGTTGCCGATGACGGGATATTGCGATTGACCAAAGAGGGAGAACAGGGCGAATTCATATTAAAGCCTGTTCCCAATAATCTCCGTAACAAGGAGTTTTGTCCTGCCAACGAACATTTGACAATGCAGATAGCTGCGCAAGTATATGGGATTCCGACAGCTCCTAATGGATTATGCTTTTTTCAGGACGGAACCCCTGCTTATTTTGTACGACGTTTTGATTTGTCGGAGAAAGGAAAGTTACAAAAGGAGGATTTTGCTTCTTTAGCCGGGCTTACCAGGAAAAATGGAGGTTCCGATTATAAATATGACAATCTGGCCTATGAAGAGTTTGCAAGAATTATAGATAAATACAGCTCTGTCCCCCAAGTGGATAAATTGCGTTTTTTTGAACTTATCTTGTTCAACTTTGTCTATTCTAACGGCGATGCCCATTTAAAGAACTTTTCTTTATTGGAAGAGAAGAAAGGAAGATTCCGCCTATCTCCTGCTTACGATTTATTGAATACTCATCTCCATATAAACGATGGTATCTTTGCCATGAGCAAAGGTTTGTTTGTTAATCCTGAACCGGATTATTTCGGTGGTGCATCAGCGGTTACTGGGAAGACTTTTTATCACTTTGGCTTAAAAATAGGTCTACCCGAGCGTTTGGTAAACTCTTGTCTCGAAAAATATAGTAAGATATATGAATTGACTGATCAACTGATTGAACATTCTTTTCTCTCTAAAGAATTGAAAAAGCAATATAGACTTATGTATAAGTCAAGAGTCGGGAGCTATCTTAGTGTTATTGAGTAATAATGTGCACATTATTACTCTTTTTTTATATTAAGATGAACAAGATCCCCAAAAAGATTTGTCTAACATAAGAATCTGTTCTTTTTGTCATTCTTCTTTTCTGTTCCGATAATTGGCCGGTGATGTTCCCAAATGCGCTTTTACGTATTTCCCGAAAAAGGACTGATTGGGGAAGTTGAACTCTTCCGCAATTTCCTTGATAGACTTTTCCGAACGTTTTAATCGGTATTTGATATGCTCCACGGTAGTTTCGTTAATCAAATCCAACGGAGTCCTGCCACATGCCTGCTTGATGACTTTCGAGAAATGCTTCGGAGTATAACAAAGCTCGTTGGCAAAATAACTCACCGAACGGTGCATACCCTTGTCCTTCGATAACAGTTCCATGAACTTCCGCAAAATATAATTCACCTGTTTGATGCCTTCTTTCGAACCTTCCGTATTGCCGGCGGCTTCCATTTCCTTATGAAGCTGCCCCAACATCTCACAAAAGAGAGCGGAAAAGAGATGCTGCATCACTTCCCTGTGGTAGCAATGAGGTTCATCGTTTATCTTGGCTATAATTAAATCCCGGTAGAATCCGAAGACTGTTTGATCCTCCCCGTTGTCAACCGACTTCACCGGATTGTTGTGGATATGAATGGCAGTATTCCACGTTTCCTTTTCCATTTTAATAATACGTTGCAGGAAACGGGTAGAGAATCCGGCAAGCCTGACTTTATATTTAGGACTAAGCATCGTATGGCTGATAATCGTGTTGGGCAGACCGAGCAGCAACTCGCCTGCCTGCAACTTGTAGGTCCGGTAGTTGACATCCAGCTGGATGCACCCTTCTATACAAACCGCGATGAGAAAACAATTCAGTTTGATTGTATCATTACTATAAGGAGTCCCCTCCAGACTGTTGACTATCGCAAAGTCATCATCAATATAATCAAGGACGTGCTGACTGTCCTTAAAATCTTCTATATCCACCGTTATAATGTTCTCTTTTTCCATGTTCTTTCCTTTTTTACTTTTTGCAAAGTTGGTGAATAATCGGGAAAACAGAATGTCCCATACTTCTTCAGATTTGTTTGATATGTCGTTTATTGCCAAATAGTTAGCTATAATAAACGTAAATGGCGAAAATAGGACATTTATGGAGGGAAATTGGTCACTCTTGCCTTGTTCTTTTCTCCTACTTTTGTCCAGGATTTAACAAAAGATCAAAAGAGAAAGTATGATTACAGTAAGCAAAAAATGGATACGGCTGATAGGGATTGTCGGTTGTACAATGTGGATGGCATCTTGCAAGCAAGCATCGGATGCGGGAGTGAAATCTTCTTCTTATGCAGTAATGCAGATAGAAGCGGCGGATAAGGAATTTTCTTCTTCCTATTCGGCGAGCATACGTGGGCGGCAGGATATTGATATCTATCCGCAGGTGTCGGGAACGATTGAGAAACTCTGTGTGACCGAAGGACAGAAAGTACGCCGCGGGCAATCGCTTTTCATTATCGACCAGGTGCCTTACAAGGCCGCGCTCAAAACCGCTATTGCCAATGTGGAAGCAGCACGTGCCGCGCTGGGTACTGCCGAACTGACCTACAAGAGCAACAAAGAACTGTATGCGCAGAAAGTAGTTTCGGAATTCAGCCTGAAAACGGCCGAGAATTCTTATCTCACCGCCAAAGCTCAACTGTCGCAGGCCGAAGCACAAGAGATCAGTGCCCGCAACAATCTCTCTTATACCGAAGTGAAAAGTCCCAGTGACGGAGTCGTAGGTGCGTTGCCTTATCGTGCAGGCGCATTGGTAAGTGCCAATATGCCCTATCCGCTTACTACGGTCAGCGACAACTCGGATATGTATGTCTATTTCCCCATGACCGAGAATCAGTTGCTTCCCCTCACCCGCCAGTATGGCGACATGGACGAAGCGTTGAAGAACATGCCGGAAGTGGAATTACGCCTGAATGATAATTCGGTTTATAATAAGAAAGGTGTCATCGAATCCATCAGCGGCGTCATCGACCGGCAAACGGGTACTGTGGTGGCGCGCGTGGTGTTTCCCAACGAATCGCGGTTGCTTCATAGCGGAGCATCGGGCACGGTGGTAGTGCCGAGCATTTATAAAGACTGTATCGCTATTCCGCAGACGGCTACCGTGCGGATGCAGGATAAGACGATTGTATATAAGGTAGTGGATGGGAAGGCTGTATCTACCTTGATAACAGTGGCCGCAAACAATGACGGACGCGAATATGTGGTGCTGGACGGACTGAAAGCAGGTGATGAAATTGTATCGGAAGGCGCCGGACTGGTGCGCGAAGGCATGCAAGTTAAATAAGAAGGAGACTGATTATGAAAGGAAATATATTTATAAAGCGGCCGGTGATGGCTATCTCCATCTCCGTACTGATTCTGGCCATAGGGCTTATTTCGCTCTTCACGCTGCCGGTGGAGCAATATCCTGACATTGCGCCTCCAACGGTATACGTAACTGCCAGTTATACGGGTGCCGATGCCGAGGCAGTGATGAACAGTGTCATCATGCCGCTGGAGGAGAGTATCAACGGTGTGGAAGACATGATGTACATCAGTTCCAGTGCTTCCAATGCAGGTTTGGCTATTATACAGGTTTATTTCAAGCAGGGCACGGACCCCGATATGGCGGCAGTCAACGTGCAGAACCGTGTGGCGAAAGCGCAGGGATTGCTTCCGGCTGAAGTAACGAAAGTCGGCGTGAGCACGATGAAGCGGCAGACCAGCTTCTTGCAGATTGGCGCTTTGGTCTGTACGGACGGTCGATACGATCAGACGTTCCTAGCCAATTACCTGGACATCAATGTCATTCCCCAGATTAAACGTATCGAAGGAGTGGGAGACGTGATGGAGCTGGGCGATACATACAGCATGCGTATCTGGCTGAAACCGGAACGGATGGCACAATACGGACTGGTTCCGTCGGACATTACCGCCATATTGGGTGAGCAGAATATCGAAGCTCCTACAGGTTCATTGGGCGAAAGCTCGAAGAATGTTTTCCAGTTTACGATGAAATATCGCGGACGCCTCAAAAGCGTGGAAGAATTCCGGAACACGGTTGTCCGTTCGCGGGAAGACGGTTCGATACTTCGCCTGCAAGATGTGGCAGAGGTGGAACTGGGTACGATGACGTATAGTTTCCGCAGTGAGATGGACAGTCAGCCTGCTGTTCTTTATATGATATTCCAGACAGCCGGTTCCAATGCTACCGCTGTCAACAAAGAAATCACTACGCAGATAGAGCGGATGGAGAAGAATCTGCCGGAAGGAACGGAGTTCGTCACGATGATGAGTTCCAATGACTTCCTTTTCGCTTCCATACATAATGTGGTGGAGACGCTGATTATTGCCATCATTCTGGTCATCCTCGTGGTCTATTTCTTCTTGCAGGATTTGAAGAGTACGCTGATCCCCTCCATCTCTATCATTGTGTCGTTGGTGGGTACGTTTGCCTGTCTGGTGGCTGCGGGTTTCAGTCTGAACATCCTGACACTGTTTGCGCTGGTGCTTGCCATCGGTACGGTGGTGGATGATGCCATTGTGGTGGTAGAGGCCGTGCAATCCAAGTTCGATGCCGGATATAAGTCTGCCTATCTTGCCACGAAAGACGCAATGGGCGACGTGACGATGGCTATTGTCTCCTGTACCTGTGTATTTATGGCTGTGTTTATTCCTGTAACCTTCATGGGAGGTACTTCGGGCGTGTTCTATACACAATTCGGTATCACGATGGCAACTGCCGTAGGTATTTCGATGATTTCGGCTTTGACGCTTTGTCCCGCTTTGTGCGCCATCATGATGCGTCCGTCGGACGGAACCAAGAGCGCCAAGAGCATCAATGGACGGGTACGTGCAGCTTACAATGCTTCGTTCAATGCCGTATTGGGTAAATATAAGAGAGGTGTGATGTTCTTCATCCGCCATCGCTGGATGGTGTGGACTTCACTGGCTTTTGCCGTTGCCTTGCTGGTTTACCTGATGAGTACCACTAAAACGGGACTTGTGCCGCAGGAAGACCAAGGTGTCATTATGGTGAATGTCAGCATTTCACCGGGAAGCACGCTCGAAGAAACCACGAAAGTGATGGACCGCCTGGAAAATATTCTGAAAGATACACCCGAAATAGAACACTACGCCCGCGTAGCAGGATACGGACTGATATCCGGTCAGGGAACTTCGTACGGTACGATTATTATCCGCCTGAAAGACTGGAGCGAACGAAAGGGCAAGGAGCATAGCTCGGATGCTGTGGTGTCACGCCTCAACGGACAATTCCAGGCGATAAAGGAAGCGCAGGTATTCAGCTTCCAGCCTGCCATGATTCCGGGTTACGGTATGGGTAACTCCCTCGAACTGAACCTTCAGGACATGACGGGTGGAGAATTGGCTACGTTCTATGAAGCGGCTATACAGTTCCTTGGTGCTCTGAACGAGCGTCCGGAGGTAGCGATGGCTTATACATCGTATGCTATCAACTTCCCGCAGATATCGGTGGAAGTGGATGCTGCCAAATGTAAGCGTGCAGGAATTTCGCCGAGTGCGGTGCTCGATGCGGTGGGCAGTTATTGTGGTGGCGCGTATATCTCCAACTATAACCAGTATGGTAAAGTATATCGTGTGATGATGCAGGCTTCGCCTGAATACCGCCTCGACGAGCAGGCATTGAATAATATGTTTGTACGCAATGGTACGCAGATGGCTCCGGTGAGCCAGTTCGTGACGCTGAAACAAGTGCTGGGACCGGAAACGGCCAACCGCTTCAATCTTTACAGCACCATCACTGCCAATGTGAATCCTGCCGACGGTTACTCCTCCGGCGAGGTGCAGAAAGTGATTGAAGAAGTGGCTGCGCAATCTTTGCCGGCAGGCTACGGATATGAATATGGTGGTATGGCACGCGAAGAAGCAAGTAGCGGTGGTGCGCAGACGGTTTTCATTTACGCCATCTGTATCTTCCTTATCTATCTGATTCTGGCCTGTCTTTATGAGAGTTTCCTCATACCGTTTGCCGTTATCTTCTCCGTGCCGTTCGGACTGATGGGGTCGTTCCTTTTCGCCAAAATACTCGGGTTGGAGAATAATATCTATCTGCAGACAGGTGTGATTATGTTGATCGGTTTGCTGGCTAAGACGGCTATCCTGATTACGGAGTACGCCATAGAACGTCGCCGCAAGGGGATGGGTATCGTGGAGTCTGCCTACTCTGCCGCACAAGTCCGCTTGCGTCCTATCCTGATGACGGTGTTGACGATGATCTTCGGTATGCTTCCGCTGATGTTCTCCTCCGGTGCGGGTGCCAATGGCAACAGTTCGCTGGGTACGGGTGTTGTGGGCGGTATGGCTGTCGGGACACTGGCATTGCTCTTTGTCGTTCCGGTTTTCTACATCATTTTTGAGTTTTTGCAGGAGAAAATCCGCAAACCGATGGAAGAGGAACCAGATGTGCAGGTGCTTTTAGAGAAAGAAAAGAGTGAAGTTGAACGCGAACGTAAATAAATGAAAGAAAGAATGAAGAAGAATATCATCACATTAGTTGCCATCTGTCTGTCGTTGAGCGGTTGTGGCATCTATACCAAATACGAACCCACCACTGTCGTGCCCGACGATCTTTACGGCGGGGAAGTGGTGACCGAAGACACTGCCGGTCTGGGTAATATGGACTGGCGGGAACTCTTCACCGACCCTTATCTGCAATCCCTCATTGAAGTGGGATTGCAGACCAATACCGACTATCAGTCTGCCCAGCTCCGTGTGGAAGAAGCACAGGCCGTACTGATGTCCGCCAAACTTGCTTTTCTGCCCGCTTTTGCTCTTGCTCCGCAGGGAACAGTGAGCAGTTTCGATACGCAGAAGGCTACGCAGACTTATTCGTTGCCCGTTACTGCCAGTTGGGAGTTGGACGTTTTCGGGCGTATGCGCAACTCCAAGAAACAGGCGAAAGCGCTTTATGCTCAAAGCGAGGATTACCGTCAGGCAGTCCGTACGCAGTTGATAGCAGGTATCGCCAATACCTATTACACCCTGTTGATGCTGGACGAACAACTCGACATCTCCCGTCAGACGGAAGAGGCATGGAAAGAAACCGTTGCGTCCACCCGTGCATTAATGAATGCCGGATTGGCAAACGAATCGGCTGTGTCGCAGATGGAGGCGGCCTATTATCAGGTGCAGGGTTCGGTCCTCGATTTGCAGCAGCAGATCAATCAGGTGGAGAACAGTCTTGCCTTATTATTGGCGGAGACGCCACGCAACTATGAGCGTGGTGTATTGGCAAAGCAACAGTTTCCTGCCGACTTCTCGATAGGAATTCCTGTACGGATGCTTTCTTCCCGTCCGGATGTCCGTTCGGCAGAGCGGACGTTGGAAGCGGCGTTCTATGGCACCAATGCGGCACGTTCGGCTTTCTATCCTTCCATCACTTTGAGCGGGAGTGCCGGATGGACAAACTCCGCCGGGGCGATGATTATCAATCCGGGCAAGTTTCTCGCGTCAGCGGTAGGTTCGCTTACGCAGCCGCTCTTTAACAGAGGACAGGTGGTGGCACAATACCGCATTGCCCGTGCGCAACAGGAAGAAGCGGCTCTCGGTTTTCAGCAAACGTTGCTCAATGCCGGTAGTGAGGTGAATGATGCGTTGATTGCCTATCAAACCAGTCAGGGAAAAAGAATCTTGTTGGATAAACAGATCACTTCCCTGCAAACGGCTCTGCGGAGCACTACTCTGTTGATGGAGCATGGTAATACAACCTATCTGGAAGTGCTTACCTCCCGGCAGTCGTTGCTTAGTGCGCAACTCTCGCAGACGGCCAATCATTTTACTGAAATACAAAGTTTAATTAACCTATACCGTGCTTTAGGAGGAGGTCAGGAATAAACTGTATCATACTCTCTGTTTTCTAATTTAATGAAAGAAGGGCTGCCGGAGAAGTGATTCTGTGGCAGCCCGTTTGTTAATCGGTCAATATGCGGCGAATTGGCTTGCAGCCGGAAACTTCAGCCAGCATAAAGAATAATGATGGTATTATTTATCAGCCAGACCTTTCTTTTTTCTTTCTTTATATTGACTAGGTGTTTCCCCGGTATATTGCTTGAAAGCCGTACTGAAATAACTCGGAGTGGTAAACCCGGTTTTCTCTGCAATTTCAGAGAAGGGCATATCCGTGCCGGATATCAATGTAATAGCTTTTTCTATACGGAGCTTACTGATATACTCGTTCGCTCCCATGCCTGTAAGTGCTTTCAGTTTGTTATAAAGCGAAGAACGGCCCAATCCTACTTCCTGGCAGATAAACTGAATGCCCAGATTGGAATTTTCTATATTTTCCTGGATGATACTATTCAGTTTAATCAGGAATGTTTCGTCTGTCAGGCTGATGGTGCTTTCTTCCGGTGTGGGGATTAATCCTGCATTCAGATACCTTTTCTTGGTATATTCCCGGTTTTTCAACCGGTTGCGGATAAGTTCCATTAGCATTTCCACTTCGAAAGGTTTGCTTAAATAGCCGTCCGCTCCATTCTTGTAACCGCTTATTTGGCTTTGCCTGTCATCTCTGGCAGTTAGCAGAATGACTGGGATGTGACTGATATTGATATCCTCTTTAATCGTTTTACAAAGTTTATACCCGTTCATCCGAGGCATCATCACGTCACTGACTATAATATCAGGGACATGGCTTCTGACCAGTTGAAGGGCTTCCACCCCGTCTCCGGCGATAATTATCCGTTTGAAGTATCCTTCGAACGTTCTTTTCAGAAAGTCTGTCATATCCGGATTGTCATCCACTACGAGAATAGTGTATGGAGTGGTGTCGAATACCTCTTTCGCGGACGGCTGCCCGCTGTTATCATCCATCATCAACTCGTTCAGATAAGCTTTTGGCTCGCAGATGATTTCTTCCGGTTCCTGCCTCAACGGCAACTCAAAGAAAAAGCTGGCTCCGGTTTCTTCATTATCCTGTGCGCCGATAGAGCCGCCGTGCAGTTCCACCAGAATCTTGGAGTAAGACAAGCCGATTCCTGTTCCGCTCTGTTCTCCCGTTCCCTGGTAGAAGCGGGTAAAGAGCTTGTGCGTATCCACTTGTTTCAGTCCGCATCCCTGGTCGATGATGGAGATACGCACCCGGTTTTCTTCGGGCAGCAGTTCCGAAGCAATCGTTATTTCCGTGTCCTGCGGACTGTGTTTCAAGGCATTGATAAGCAGGTTACTTAGGATAATCTCGCATTTGTCCTTATCGAAACTGACTTTCTCTATCCGTGGGTCGAGCTGATAGCGGATATGCACATTCTTTGCTTCCCCCTCACTGATAAAATCCTGCGAAACGTGTTCAATCCATTGATTGAGCGGATGAGGCTGAATTTGCAGTTTACTCTCCCCTACTTCCATTTTCCGCACGTCGAGCACCATATTAATCAAGTTCTTCATCCGTTGTGCCTGCCGGTAGATGGCTTTTAACGGCAGATATTGGCTGTCTCCGGAAGAGAGCGACTTCAAAATCTGATTGAGTGGCGCATGAATCAGCGTCAGCGGAGTCCGTAGTTCGTGGCTGATATTGATAAGAAAACGTACCTTTTCCTCGTACATCTGTTTCTCATGCTCTTTCATCGCCCATTTCAGTTTTTCCTGATTACGTTTCAATGTTCTGCGGAAAGTTTCGATGATTATGGTGGCAATGAGAATGGTGCAACCGAGAATGAACCACCACGTGCGATACCATGGCGGGAGTACGGTTAGTTCTAGTATTTTCTGGTTGGGAATCCAGCTGCCGTCTTTCGCTGTGCATGAAGCCATAATTTTGTAATTGCCCGGTGGTAACGACCGGATTACCAATTCCGGCTGGTACGATTCGATATACTGGTCGTTCAGCCCCTCTATCCGATAGCGGTAGACTTTCTTACGGAAGATATCCTCTTCTTTCGACATGATTCGGATGGTGATATTGCTGTCCCATGGGACAGAGATTGCTGCCGGATGACTATATAGCTTGTTCTGTGCAGGCTCACCATTGATGATAATATCCAACAGTTGCAGTTCCGGCATTTCCGATGTATTCAGCAGCAGCTGGCCGTCAATGCGCAGCATACCCTTTACACCGCCGATATAGACATCCCCCTCATTGTTTACCAACCGGGCGTTGGGCAGATATTCGTTTTGGATAGCTCCGTTCGACTCTCCGAAGAGAACGAACTTCTGTTCCTGTATAAGCCAGGCGAAAAGCAGATTATCCGCACCTATCCATACTTTGCCCCTCTGGTCGCATTGCACCATGTTGACTTCGGTAAACAGGTTGGTAAGGATGTGCGTCTGCTTTTGGGAAACGGGGTTGTAGTGGATAAGGCCGAAATTGCTTCCTATCCAGAAATCGCCGTGCTCGTCGTGTGACGCCGAACTGATTACGGTATCCTGATAACATTCGAAGGTTGTTTGCAGCAAGGAATCCCCATCGTGCAGTTCGTAGATATGTTTGAAATCGTTGATGTAAGTCCGGTTGTTCTCGTGCTTGAAGGGGACGAGCGTGCCGACAATACTTTTCCCTTCTTCTCCGGTGACCTTGTCGAATTTCTTTTCTTTCAGGTGATACTGGTAGACATGGTCGCCCAGTAATAACACGGTGTTGGGGGTGTTCTGATATAAGTTGACCGATTTACCCCGGTTGCAAAGTTGTGTCGTAGTTTCTTTGTCGACAATGGTAAAAGGCTGTTTCTCCCCGGTTGCGGGGTTGAATATGAATACTCCTTTGGAGAAAAGGGAAATCAGTAGTTTTCCGGGAGTGAATCCGCTGATAAACGCTATTTTATCGTTCCAGGTAGAAAGATAATGGGTGAATTTCTCGGTACGCGGGTTAAAGAGGTTGATACCGCCGCCGTCCGTACCAATCCAGATACTGTCGGTCGATTGGCGGTAAAGGCTTCGCACGGTGCTGTTGCTTAGTCCGCGGTCGTTGCCGGGGACTACGTCGGTGTAGGTTTTCATGAACACTTCCCGGATGCTGATCAATCCGTTGCAGGTGCTTCCTGCCCATATATTGTTATTGTGGTCGTTGTGCAGGCAGAGAATGGAGTTGGCGGGGAGAGAGTAGTTTTCACGTCCCGGGATATATTCCAGTTGGGAGATTTCCCCGGTTTCGGGGGTGAGGATATTGATTCCGCCGCCATCCGTTCCTATCCACAGTTGCCCTTCCCTTTCAGCGAGGCTTAGGACGATGTCGTTGCTGAGGGCGGAGTTGCGGGTGGAGTACGAAGCCAGTAGTTTGCCGTCGTATGAATAGCAACGAAGTCCGCCGCTGTAAGGGGCAATCCATATTCTTTTCCGGCTGTCGGTCATCATGGTGGTAATTTCCGGCCCGCAGTCGAAAGGGGGGCGTCTGTGCTCTCCGGTATGCAGGTCTACGAGGTATATGCCTGTCCAACGACTGCAACAAAGCAACGTCTTTGAATCCCACATACTGAGAGCGTTGATTTTAAAAGAGTTGGCGTTGAAATATTGCAGAAGCCGGAGAGAAGAATCGTTATAACTATATTTGTAAATCCTGTCCTTGCCGCCAAAGAGGATTCCGTTCGGGACAAGGCAGAAGGAATAGGCGGTGATATTCTTCCCGTCCTCGTCCGTGGGGAACGTGAAGTCGTTGCTCTGCTGTTGGTAACGGGCAATACCTTTTTCAGTCAGTACCCAGATGTTGTGTTGCTTGTCTTCGGCAATCTGATAAATCAGGTTGTGGAGAAGCGAGTTCGGGTCGTTTGCCTGGTGTTTGTATCTTTTCAGTTCGTGCCCGTCGAACTTTCCCAGTCCCGATTTGGTACCTATCCATACGAAACCCTGCTCATCCCGGAGAATACAGCGCACGTTGGAAGGCAGCCCTTCTTTCAGAGAGATTTGTTTAAAGTAATAGTGTTCTGCCCGTAGGGGGAGAACACTGATTAACTGTATGATAAAGAGAAGGCTCGGCAGGGTAAAATATCTTTTTTTCATTATGAGGCAGGTTAGTGAACAACTTGAAACTGACGTCTTGATAGTATAACCAAAGATAATATTTTAATTTGATTTTTGCCTGATTGATGACGATATATGCCTTATTTATAATATGACCAGCTTGTTTCCCTTTAAGGTGATGTCATACTTCTCTCCTACTACGGTCTTGAATGTGAGTGTCTTGTCTCCGTACCTTACCTTGCAGGGAAGCCCTGATTTGGAGAGAATGACCGCTTTCTCCAGTTGTCCCTCTTTCCATGAGATAGAAACTTCAAAATTTCCTTTGGCGCAGATTCCGCTTATCAAGCCATTTGCCCATGCGTCCGGCAAAGCGGGGAGTAATTGGATGAATCCCATGTGGCTCTGCAATAACATCTCGGTTATTCCTGCCGTACCGCCGAAGTTTCCGTCAATCTGGAACGGTGCGTGAGTATCCCAAAGATTATCCAACGTACCGTTTTTTAACAGGTTGGTATATAGTTTGTACGCATGGTTTCCGTCTTGCAGCCGGGCCCATTGGTTGAGTTTCCAGCCCATGCTCCAGCCGGTGGCGCCGTCACCGCGATGTTCGAGTACAACTTTGGCTGCCTGTGCAAGTTCGGGAGTAGTCACGGGAGAGATAGTATGTCCCGGATGCAATCCGAACAGGTGGTTGACGTGGCGGTGTGCGTCTTTCGGGTCGTCTATATCGGTAGACCATTCCAACAACTGACCGTAGCGTCCTATGCGGTACGGAACGAGTTTTGCCAGTACGTTTTCCCATTGTTTGCGTTCTTTGGCGTCCGTTCCGAGTACTTTGCTTGCCTGAATGGCATCCAGTAAAATCTCACGTACTACGGCATGCGCAAAGGTGACTCCTTCGTCCACCGGGCCATGTTCGGGGGAAGTAGAAGGAGCAGCTGTGTAAGTCCCGTCAGGCTTGTGCCATAAGTGGTCTACTGCAAATTGCGCACTGCTTTTGATAAGGCCGTAGCCGATTTCTTTTAAAAATTCTTTGTCGTGGGTATAATCATAGTATTCCCATATATGCGTGGCAAGCCACGGGCCGGCAGTAGGTATCAAGTTCCATGTCATATATTTGCTGGATAAAGGTGCGGTAAATCCGAAGATATTGGCAGAAATAGAAGCTGTCCACCCACGGGCGTTGAAATAGGCTTGCGCTGTCTTTTCGCCAGGTTTCACCAGGCTGCGTATAAAGTCTATCAAAGGCCATGTACATTCCGAAAGGTTGGTGGAACATGCAGGCCAGTAATTCATCTGGAGGTTGATATTGTTGTGATAGTCCACTCGCCACGGGCCGTCCAGATTATTGTGCCACAATCCTTGCAGATTGGCAGGCATATTGCCGGGACGCGAACTGGCTATGAGCAGATAACGTCCGAATTGATAGTATAACTGTTCGAGTTGATAATCCGGTGTACCTTTCTTATAGTTGGCTAGGCGCTTGTAGGTTGGTAGGTTGGGAGTGTTCGTTTCTGGGTTAATCTGCAAACGTACCCGGTTGAACAGAGCTGTGTAATCTGCTTCGTGATTACGATAAAGTCCGTCATATCCTTTTTTCAGGGCATTGTCCATCATTACCAGAGTTGTTTGTTCCGGGTCATTGCCAACGTAAGTTTTCGGGTCTTTGAAATCCGGGTTGAAGTTCATTTTGTAATCGGTGTCTGCCGTGAGCAGGAATACCACTTCATCGGCGTCTTTCACGATAATCCGGTCATTTCCAATTTTCAGTGTTCCCCCTTTATGGATAGCCTTGATTCGGATAGCAAATTTCATTCCGTTATTATCGAGAACTCCGGTATAAACTAATCCGTCGTTCCCGTCTGCTGCCAACTGGCTTTTCGCTTCACTGTTGGGACAATAGCTGAGTACAAGATTCTGTTTTCCACCTTTGTTGGCAGTAAATTTCATAACCATAACGCTGTCCGGATATGAGATGAAGTATTTCCGTTGATATTGTATCCCGTCCTTGTCGAATTGCACCACAGCCATAGCCGAATCCAATGACAGGATGCGGCGGTAGTTGCTCATGTTGATTTCGCTGAGTCCGGTTTCCACATAAAGTTCTCCCATCGTGGTAAAAGCGCCGAAGCGGAACGGAGTTTCATCCTTTTCCTCATAAGCTGCCAGCCCGTTGAAGTTTTCCTGGGTGAGATACTCCGCTTTTTTGGAATCCCCGTCCAGGAAAGCCTGCCGGATGTCTTTCAATACACCTGCGGACTGCTTGTTTACGTCCCAGTAATATTCGGCACCTTTGGCGGTATTCGGTCCCCCTTTCCAGAGAGTTTTTTCATTTAGTGTGATTCGTTCTGCGGATATGGAGCCCATGACATTCGCTCCCAGGCTGCCGTTCCCGATAGGCAGCGAACGGCTTTCCCATGCTTTGTCCGGATTCGCCCCTGTGCCGTTGGCACGTAGCCAGATAGCTTGCCCATCAAGATTGTTGGGAGTGTCGAACCATACGGAAAGTCCTTGAGTATAATCCACCGTCTCTATGGACGCTGCGGAAAGAGAAAAAAGTGTGCAAAGAATAAGAGAGTAGAGTTTTTTCATAATATGTGTTGTTTAAAGGAATGTGAGATACAAAGGTACTTGTTTTTTAAGATTCTAGTGAACGGGGCGCTTT
>OOBW01000891.1_pt1 | contig 16550 bp, 14 predicted proteins | sample 1671701 | NCBI WGS metagenome assembly OOBW01 (sample SAMN06348183, study PRJEB24527) | human gut metagenome | biome: human gut; feature: ankylosing spondylitis patient; material: feces | host: Homo sapiens | place: China | collected 2015-10 | reverse complement strand
CGCCTTAAAAGGCGGCCCCTTTCCTCTCGTTGTTTATTTTGCCTGATAAATCGCTTTCATCCCCAGGTAGGTCTCGTAGCAGTCCAGCTTGGACACCACCTCAAAGGGCGCGTGCATGGAAAGCACCGGCACCCCGGCGTCCAGTGTGGTGATGTTGCGGTTTGCCATATACACGGCCACAGTGCCGCCGCCGCCGGCGTCCACCTTGCCCAGTTCTGCGATCTGCCAGATCACCCCAGCCTCGTCAAAGAGTCTGCGGGCATAGGCTACCGTCTCGGCACAGGCATCGGAGGCACCGGATTTGCCCCGGGCTCCGGTATATTTGCAAAGGCCGATGCCGTAGTTGACATAGGCAGCGTTGCGCTTTTCAAACACATCGGCAAAGTTGGGGTCAAAAGCCGCTGTCACATCCGCGCTGAGGCAGAACGACTTCTCCAGGCACGCCCGGACCGGGACGTTTTGCCCCTCGCACAGATCCTCCAGGAAGGTATCAAAGGCCGCGGACTGCATGCCCGTCACACCGTCGGAGCCAATTTCCTCTTTATCCGCCAGCACGCACACTGCGGTCCGCTCCGGCGTCTCCTCCAGATCCAGCAGGGCTTTCAGCGCCGCATAGGCGCAGACCCGGTCATCATGGCCGTAAGAACCGATCATGCTGCGGTCCAGACCAATGTCGCAGGCATTCACCGCCGGCACAGCCTCCAGCTCTGCGGAGGTAAAATCATCCTCCACGATGCCGTATTTCTCGTGCAGCAGCCGCATCACGGCCACCTTCACCCGATTGGTATCCTCCTCATCACCGATGGGACGGCTGCCCAGCAGCAGATTCAGCGTCTCACCAGGGATCGCCTCTCCCAGCGGCTTCTTGTTCTGCTCCATTCCCAAGTGGGGCAGAAGGTCGGTGATGACCAGGCGGGGGTCTCCCGGGTCGGACCCCACAGAAACTTCCACCGTTGTGCCGTCTTTCAGCGCCACCACGCCATGGAGCTCCAGCGGAATGGTGACCCACTGATACTTACGCAGGCCGCCATAATAATGGGTCTTGAAATAGGCCAGTTCGCTGTCCTCGTACAGGGGATTGGGCTTGAGATCCAGCCGGGGAGAATCAATGTGTGCTGCGGCAATCTGGGTGCCCTCCGCCAGGGACTTTTTCCCGATATGAGCCAGCAGTACGCTCTTCCCCCGGTTGCACAGATACACCCGATCTCCCGGCTTGAGGTCCATTCCCCGGACATAGGGACGGTACCCCTTCTCCTCTGCCATCCGGACTGTCTCAGCAGCGCAGAGCCGCTCTGTCTTGGACCGGTCCAGATAGGCCTTATACCCGGCGCAGTACGCCTCCATGGCGTCCGCATCCACCGGCTTGTCATAGCCGTTCTTCCGATCAGAGAGCAGCTGTTTTTTCCATTCTTTCATCTCATCAGACATACATCTATACCTCCCTGAGAGCCCGGCCTCCGCCGCGTTCCCTCTTATTTTTCAGTTCCGTGCTGTTTTTCCTCCCGGATCTGGTCAATGAGCCGGTGGAAAAAGTCCTTGGCTTCCGCCTGAAAAGCTTCTGCCGTATCCGCGCCATTATTCAGCTCGCAGCTGCATTTGCTGCGGAAATACTCGTCCGGCTTCTGTGCGGAGATCCGCAGGCGGGCATACTGTTCGGAGATGCCGTCCCGGGCCATGATACGCCGGACCCGCAATTCCAGCGGCGAGGTCACTGCCACCGTCCGGTCACACAACTGGTCCAAACCACTGTCCAGCAGATTGATGGCATCCACCGCCACCAGCAGTTCCATGCTGCTTTGCACCCGCCGCTGAATCTCCGGCACCAGATGATGATAGACGATGCGGTTGAGCTGGGTCAGCCGTTCCTTGTCACTGAACACTTCCTGCCCCAGCTTCTTACGGTCCAGGTCGCCCTGGGTGAAGGAATTGGGGAAGGAACTGCGGATGTCCTGAATCAGCGCATCATCCCGGGCCAGCATTTCGTGGTACACCGCGTCACAATCGATCACTGCACCGCCCAGCTCCTCAATGGCACGCAGGGCGCTGGTCTTGCCCGCGCCGGTCCCGCCGGTAATGCCCAGGATTACCTGCTGGCTGTCCGCCTCCACCACATGGAAACCGGCGGCCTTCTTCAGCCGGTTGCCTACGGCAAAACCAAGTCCCCGGTTGTCGGGGCACTGGGCGAAGATCTCCGTCACGGAGCTGCTGTCAAAGGTACGCAGGGCATCAAAGACCCGCTGGGCCTGGGTCAGCTTGTCGCCGCTGGGGCCCAGGGTGTGGACCTCCTGCTTCGGGAAGAGATGGGCAAACTCGTCAAAGCAGATCACGCCCGCGCCGGGGCTTACCCGCCGCAGGATTTCCTGGGCGGACTTTTCCGGGGAACCGGTGATCACCGTCACCGGCGCCTTGGGCGCGTAATGGCGGTATTTCATACCGGGGGCCTTGGGCCGCTCATCTCCCTGGAGAGGCGCTGTGACGGCCTTGTCTACCTCGATGGGACCGATCAGCCGCTCCAAGTCCTCCAGCGGCAGTCCGCCGGGCCGCAGCAGCCGGGGCGGATCACAGGTCAGATCCAGAATCGTAGACTCCACGCCTACTGTGCAGGGACCGCCGTCTACCACGCCGTCGATTTTGCCATCCATGTCCTCCAGAACGTCCTGGGCGCTGGTGCAGCTGGGCCGTCCTGAAGTGTTGGCGCTGGGCGCCGCGATGGGGACGCCGGCCTCCCGGATGATGGCCAGTGTCACCGGATGGTTCGGACAGCGCATGGCCACTGTATCCAGTCCGGCGGTGGTCTCATCAGGCACCACGCTCTTGCGCTTGAGGATCATGGTCAGCGGCCCCGGCCAAAATTTCCGCGCCAGCACATAGGCCAGCGGCGGCACGTCGGCACAATACCGGGGCAGCCACTGGGGGCCGGTAACATGGAGAATCAGGGGATTGTCGTTGGGACGGCCCTTGGCCTCAAAAATGCGGCGGACGGCATCTCCGTCCAGGCCATTGGCACCCAGGCCATAAACCGTCTCAGTGGGAATGGCTACCAGGCTTCCCTCCCGCAGCAGCTTGGCAGCGGCGGCAATCTTGTCATCGATCTCCTTTTGCTGGCCCTTGGTATCCCGCAGGTCAAAATATAATGTCTGCATTTGTTTCGCCTCTATCTCTCTGCGCCGGAGTTCTCCGGCTTTATGATTTTCTGTTTCGGTGCTTCCACAGGGCACTTGTGGTGTCCCAGCAAACTGCCAGGCCAGAGGTGCTTCACACCTCTCCGCCTCCTTGTCTGAGCTTCTCCGCCTGATCAGCAGTGACCAGCGCGTCGATCAGCTCATCCAGCCCTCCATTCAGAATGGAGTCGATCTTATAGAGGGTTAATCCGATACGATGATCGGTCACCCGGCCCTGGGGAAAATTATACGTGCGGATTCGCTCGCTGCGGTCACCGCTCCCCACTTGGCTGCGGCGGCTGGCAGCTTCAGCTTCCTCCCGCCGGGCAAGTTCCCGCTCATAAAGCCGGGACCGCAGGACCTTCATGGCCTTATCCTTATTTTTATACTGACTGCGCTCATCCTGGCATTCCACCACCAGCCCCGTGGGCAGGTGGGTGATACGAATGGCGGACTCTGTCTTGTTGACATGCTGCCCACCGGCGCCGGAAGAGCGGTACGTGTCGATCTGCAGATCCTTGGGGTCGATCTCCACATCCACCTCCTCCGCCTCCGGCAGCACCGCCACTGTGGCGGCACTGGTATGGATACGACCGCCGGATTCCGTCTCCGGCACCCGCTGCACCCGGTGAACACCGCTTTCAAATTTCAGCCGGGAGAAAGCACCCTCTCCCTCAATGAGTACACTGCACTCTTTCACGCCGCCCAGTTCTGTCTCACTGAGGTTCACTGTCTCGCACCGCCAGCCTTTGGATTGGGCGTACATGGTATACATCCGCAGCAGTGTGCCGGCAAACAGAGCACTTTCCTCCCCACCTACACCGCTTCGGATCTCCAGAATCACATTTCGATGATCATTGGGATCTCCTGGTAACAGCAGCAGCGTCAGTTCCCGCTCCAGCCGTTCGCATTCCGCCTTGGCGGCGGTAAACTCCTCCTGGGCCAGCTCCCGCAGATCTGGGTCGTGGAGCAGTTTCTCCGCGTCCTCCCGGGATGCCTCCGCCGTTTTCCAAGCGTGATAGGCTGCCACCACCGGCTCCAGTTCCTTCAGCTCCCGGGTCACATCCCGGAGGCGCACCGCGTCTCCATAGACACCAGGGTCCGCCAGCTGGGCCTGAAGGTCCTCATAGCGCAGGGCGATCTCCTTTAGTTTTTCCAGCATTCCACCGCTCCTCTCCTGACATTTGGAATCGGCGGCGAAACCTAATGGGCGGCCAGAACCTCCCGCACCTGCCGCAAAAACTCCACCTTCCAGAAATCATATCCCACAGATCCCATCCGCAGTGACACAGCGGCCTGGCGGCTGCCGGGAAGGTACAGGTCCATCTGGTCATAAACCTCTTCAAACTTTCCGTCGCTGCTGCGGGTGACCACATAGGCGACATTTTTCAGTTCCTGCCCGTGTTCTTTCAAAAATGCCCGCATAATGGAGCTGCACCGTCCCGCCCACACCGGCGTTCCCAGAATCACCAGCCGGTATTGGTTCAGCGGACGCTCCGTCTCAAAGGGCTCCAGCGGCTGGGTGGTCTTCCGCATGGCATCCAGTCCGCAGCGCAGCCAGCCCCGCCAGCCGGTACGGTCTGCGCCGTCCCGCAGTTCCACCACTTCTGCGCCCAGTTCCCCGGCGATCTCCTCCATGGCCTTCTTTGTGTTCCCCGTCCGGGAGTAATAGATACACAATACGTCCTTCATTGGCTCCTCCGTATGGAATCCTCAGTCCAGCAGGAAACTCTTTACCATGGCAAAGGCCTCCCGCAGATAGTAGTTGATCTGCAAATGAATCCAAGGCAGCTCCGCGGGAACACCCACGGCGTGGCCGTAGCCATTCCGAGCTGCCAGCAGCTTGGCCCGGGCAATATGGAAATCGTTGGTAACCACTGCTACCGTGTCGGCAGATGGGTCAATCCCCGTCTCCATCAGCAATTCCCGGGAAAAAGCAAAATTCTCTGCCGTGGTGGTGGCAGCCTCCTCCAAAATCAGCCGGTCACCATCCACGCCGTTTTCCGTCAGGTAGTTGTACATGCATTGTGCTTCTGTGATCTCCTCGCCATAGCCCTGTCCTCCGGTCAGCACCACCGGGACGTCCGGATCGGCCTCCAGATATACAAAAGCCGCGTCCAGTCGGGTCTTCAGGGACAGCGATGGCTGGTTCCCGTTCACGCCGGCTCCCAGAACGATCACTGCATCCGCCGGTTCCCGGGGCGGTTCCGTTCGGCCCTCATGGATCACGCACGCCTCTATGAGAACCAAAGGCACCAACACCAGCGCCAGCGCCGCCCGGAAGGCAAGCTGGCACCACCAGCCGGCTCTTGACCAGCTGGCCCACCGCCGGAGGTACCTCTCCGCCAGCAGCACTGCCGCCAGAGCCACCAGCAAAAAGCCGGAAAACCGCATGCCCAGGGGGCGAATCAAAATCAGCGCCAATCCCGGCAGCGCCGGAGCTGCCGCCTGCCAGAGGGCCGCCTGCCGGAACCCACGGCCCCGGTAAGACGACACCACAGGCACAGGGGCATGCTTAGCCCTCTGCCTCCTCACTGAGCTGCTCCCACCTTTCGTACAGAGCGTCCAGTTCCGCCTGGGCCGCCTCTTTTTCTTTCACCAGCTCATTCAGCTTTTCATAGTCGCAGGCAGCGGCCTCCATTTCCCGGTCCAGACCGGCAATTCGCTCCTCTGCCTTGGCAATGTCCCGCTCGCAGATGGTCAGCTGCCGCCGGGCAGCCTGCTGGGCCCGATTGCCAGAACGGGGCCGCTCTGTAACAGTCTTTTCCTTTACAGTCTTTTGAGGCTGAGGCTTTTCCGCCTCCTCCTGTGCCTTCACCTGCCGGTACTGGGCAAACCCCATGGGATAGTCGGTGATGGTGCCGTCCGCTAACTCCCAGATGCGGGTGGCAAAGCGATTGATGAAGTAACGGTCATGGCTGACGAACAGCAGTGTCCCGTCATAGGCCTCCACCGCCTCCTCGATCCACTCCCGGGAGTCGATGTCCAAATGGTTGGTGGGCTCGTCCAGGATAAGGAAGTTGATTTCGTCATCCATCAGCATGCAAAGCCGAAGGCGGCTCTGCTCACCGCCGGAGAGGACGGAGACAGGCTTGAGCACGTCCTCGCCCCGGAAGTCATAGGCGGCAAGCCGATTCCGGGCGGACTGGGCGGAGAGGCCCTTTTTCGCGGCCATCATATTCTCCACCAGGTTCCAGTCCGGGTGGTCAAAGTGGACAATCTGGGGGAGATACGCCTCCCGGACCTGTGGACCGGTGCGAATCCGTCCGTCATCCGGGTAAAGCTCTCCCACGATCATTTTGATAAGGGTGGATTTTCCGGTGCCGTTGTCGCCGATGAGGGCGATGCGCTCACCCCCCTCCACCTTCAGGCTGATACCGCTGAAAAGGTGCTTGTCCCCATAGGACTTGGAGATGTTCCGCAGCGCCAGCACCTCATCCCCGTGGAACTCGGCGGTGTTGAAGCGGGCGTCCATCTTCTTGGCCTTGGTAGGCTTTGCGGTGGTGCGCATCCGCTCGATACGCTTTTCCATGGAGATGGCCCGACGGTAGGTCTTATCCATGCCCTGGAAGGCCCACATCCGCAGCTGCTCCGCCGACTTTTCCAGCTGCTGGATCTTGGCCTGCTCCTTCTCGTACTGCTTCATCCGCTCCTGGTAGCGGCGTTCCTTCTCCACGGCATAAAAACTGTAATTTCCGCTGTAAAACTCCGCCTTGCCGTCCAGAACTTCAATGACACGGCTGACGATGCGATCCAGAAAATAGCGGTCGTGGGAAATGGTGACCACCGTCCCCTTGAAGGAACGAATATACTCTTCCAGCCACTCGGTGGCGTGGAGGTCCAGGTGGTTGGTAGGCTCGTCCAGGAGCAAAATGTCCGTATCCTCCAAAATGAGGCGGCCCAGGTTGACCCGGGTCTTTTCGCCGCCGGAGAGGCTGTCGAAAAGCTGCGCCCGCATTTCCTGGGAAATGGAGAGGCCTGCGGCAATCTTGTTGACGGCCACGTCGGTGTCATACCCACCGAAAGCCTCAAACTTTTCACTCAGTGTCCCATAACGCCGCAGGACGGACGGATCGCTGTCTCCTTCCGCCATGCGGCTCTCCAGCGCCCGCATTTCCTCCGCCAGCGTCTGGAGGCGCGCAAACGCGGTGCGCAGTACATCCTCTACCGTATACCCGGCAGGATAGACGGGGATCTGGGAGATCAGGCCCAGCCTCCGCCCGGTGGCGATGGTCACCTGGCCCTCGTCATAATCCAGCTCTCCGGTCAAAATCTTAAAGAGCGTGGTCTTGCCAGCACCATTTTTGCCCAGCAGTCCCACCCGCTCCCCCTGGTCGATCTGAAAGGTCAGGCCGTCCAGCACGTTGTGCCCTACCTCAAAGGATTTGACCAGTCCGTTTACCTGAATGTCAATCATAAGCCTTGCAAAGTTCCTCTACAATCCACTCAAAGTGCATGGCGTGGGACGCCTTGACCAGCATGGCAGTGTTGGGACCCAACTGGCCGGTCAGCTCCCGGATTGCCTCCTCCTTGGTGGAAAAATGATAGGCCTCGCCGCCGCTCTCCACGGCGCCGTCGGCGATCATGGCAGCCTTTTCCCCGATGGCGGCCACAAAGTCGATGCCCAGCATCGCCGCCAGTGCCCCCATGTTGTAATGGGCCTGCGCGGTCAGATCACCCAGTTCGCCCATATCGCCCAGAACAGCCACTTTCCGGTCGCACTCGGTCCTGGCCAGGATCTCCAGTGCCGCACTGACGGACTGGGGGTTGGCATTGTAGCAGTCATCCAAAATGCACCGCTCCTCCGGCAGATGAATGACACGCATCCGAGAGCCGGCAGGCTGATAAGCCTCCACACCCCGGATGATCTCCGCGTGGTTAAGATGCAGAAGCTCCGCAATAGCCACCGCCATGGAAGCCGAGTAAACCATATGCTCGCCGGGCGCAGGAATCCGCAGGACATAGGTGTCCCGGGCCGTGGTCACCGTGCAGGTGATGCCAGCCACGCCGTGGTCCAGGATATCCGTCACCCGGACATCGCAATGGGCCGACTGGCCGCATCGGATGGTGGTGAAGGGCAGCTCCAATCCGTTCAGAAGGGGATCATCTCCGTTAAGGATGGCCACACCGTCGGGCTTGAGGTGCTGGAAGATCTCGCTCTTCGCCTTTAAGATACCCTCCCGGCTGCCAAGGAACTCGATGTGGGCATCGCCGATGTTGGAGATAACGGCAATATCGGGCCGGACCATCTCACCCAAATAGGCGATTTCCCCGAAGTGGTTCATGCCGGTCTCAATGACCGCCGCCTCATGCTCTGGCCGCAGCTGTAAAAGTGTCAGGGGCGTGCCGATGTCGTTGTTGAAGTTCTCCGGAGTTTTCAAAACCCGGTATTTGGCCCCCAGCACCGCAGCGATCATTTCCTTGGTGGTTGTTTTCCCCACGCTGCCCGTGATCTGGATGAAGGGGATCTGGAACCGGTCCCGGTAGTGGGCAGCCAGCGCCTTGAGTGCCAGGCGTGTGTCGTCCACCTTGATGTAAAACTTATCCGGCCGCAAATCCGCCGGCAGCTTGGCACACAGACATCCGGCAGCGCCGGCGGAGAGTGCCCCGTCGATAAAATTATGGCCGTCGAACCGCTCCCCTTTCCAGGGGATGAACAGACTGCCGGGCTGTACGCTCCGGCTGTCGGTACATACGGCGCTGACCGGGGCCGCCCCCTCCCAGGGGTTCCACCACACGCCGCCGACGGCCTGAGCGATTTCCTTCACAGTCATAGGCTGCATATCAATACTCTCTCCTCTTTCTGTGATAGGACTGCCGCACGATCTCCTCGCACAGCTCTCCATAGCTGATGCCCACTGCGGCCGCCTCCTTGGGTACAAAGCTGGTGGGCGTCATGCCGGGCAGGGAATTTGCCTCCAGCACCCACAGCTGCCCCTGAGCGTCCAGGATCATATCCGTCCGGGAGTAGACCTCCAGTCCCAGCGCCCGGTGAACCCGCAGGGCAAGCTCTCCGGCCCGCTCCATCTCCTCCGGCGTGATCTGTGCCGGACAGGTCTCCACGGCACCGCCCTTTTGATACTTGGCCTCATAGTCGAATTCCTTGCCGGCGGGCACGGTTTCCACAGCGGGCAGCCACCGGTCCCCCAGCACGGCCACCGTCAGTTCCCGGCCGAAGATCCGCTCCTCCGCCAGCACCTTACCGCCGTAGCGGTGGACCTCCTCCAGCGCCTTTCGGAGCTGGGTCCGGTCTTCCGGCAGATATACACCCAGGGAAGAGCCGCCGCCGGCGGTCTTGATGACGCAGGGCATGGGCAGCTCCGCCGCCAGGGCGTCCACATCTGCCGCGGCGTATTCCAGCCGCCGCCACTTGGGCGTGGGAATCCCCGCCGCGTCCATCATCTGCTTGGATGCGATTTTGTCCATGGCGATGGCGGAGCCCAGGTGGCCAGAGCCGGTATAGGGCACACCCAGCAGATCCAGTGTGGCCTGGATGCGGCCGTCCTCACCGTCCTGGCCATGGAGACCCAAAAACACCAGATCCGCCGCCGTGCATAGTTCCAGCACATGGGGACCCAGCCGGCTGGGGCTCTGGTCCTTACGGCTCTTTTTCACCGCCTCCAGGTCCGGTGCCTGGACGGTGATGGCCGCCTCGGGACACAGGCCGTCCGGCGCATCAAAGAGGGTATCCAGATCCGCCGGGACCTCTTCCAGTCCCAGGAACATATCCACCAGAATCGCCCGGTGCCCATTTGCCCGCAGCGCCCGGCACACACCACTTCCTGTTACCAGGGAGACCGTCCGTTCCGTGGACAAGCCTCCCGCCAAAACAACGATCTTCATTTGGAAAACTCCTATTCCTTCCATGACCTGTAGTCATACGGATTCTATTTTATCCTATTATAGTCTGTTATAGTTTAGCACAGCCGCCCACTGAATACAACCTGCAAAACAAAACCAGCCCTCCGAAAAAGCAATGCCGCTTTTTCAAAGGGCTGGTAAAATTGACACAAGGGCGGTCTTTCAGGAAAGCCAGCCAAAGAGGCCGCCGCCGTCCTTCTCCTGCTCCAGCAGTGTCCGAGCCGCGGAGAGCATCTGGGCCGCGTCAGCTCGGGTAACAGTAGTTTCCAGACTGTCGCTGCCGAAGCTGCCGGTGGCCAAAACGTTCACCGCCTCCAGATTGCCTACTGCCTGGGCGGCCCAGGAGGGCACGGTCTCCCGTCCGGCATACCAGACGGCCAGGTCCACGTCCTCCACGTCCAGCAGCCGGTTGAGCACTGTGGCCGCCTCATTGAAGGTGATAGGAGAATCCCCCCGGAAGGCCACACCCTCTGCAGTGGAGGTCCCCTGGACGATGCCCTCCGCCACACCGGCGGCGGCATAGGCCTTGGCCCAGGTGGGGATGGCTGCATCGTCACAGAATCCCGTCATGGTGACGGCGGTGACGTCCCGGCCGGCGGTCTCCAGTGCCATGGCCACAAACTCGCTGCGGGAGACCGTACGCTCCGGTTCAAAGTAATACTGGTCCCCAATTCGGGTGCCCACGAAGATCCCCTGCTCTGCCAGATCCTGAGCGGCGGCTGCGGCGGCGCTGCCGGCGGTATCGCTATACGTGACGCCGGACTTGGTCTTTTCAATTGTCACGGAAACCGTGGCGGGCTGGGACACATGCCCGGCGCTGTCCGTGACCGCATAGGTGAAACGGTCGGCGCCGGTGGCGTTTTCCTCCGGCGTGTAGGTGAAGTTGGCGCCGTCGATCTCCACGGTGCCCTTGCGGGGCTCGTCCACCACGGCAAAGGTCAGATCATCTCCCTCGGCGTCGCTGCCCAGCAGCTGTGCCTCATAGGGGATGCCCCGGTAGGTGGAAATGGACAGTTCCCCGGCCACCGGAGCCCCCTCCTCCGGCTGCATATCTGCCTCTTTGGCGCCGAAGAGCGCCAGTGCATTGACGCTCAGCAGTAGCACTGCACCCAGTGCCAGAACGGAGAAACGTTTGATAGATCGGTTTTTCAAGTACATCGGACCTCCTCACTGGATTTGTTCGGTCCTAGTGTCTTCCTCAGCCCCGAAAAGTATGCAAAAAAGCCGGAGACTGAAGTCTCCGGCTTTTTGGATGGTGCGGATTATCCGATGGTTCTTCCCGGCAGGGGGCGCCCCGGGCGGCGCATGGTAGGCGATCGCTTTTTAATGCCCGACACCATGCCCATGGCCATAAACAGCGTCACCACGGAGGACCCTCCATAGCTGAAAAACGGCAGCGTGATACCAATGACCGGCATGATGAACAGGCACATGCCGATATTGATAATGGTCTGGAAGATCAGCATAGCCGCCATGCCCACACAGATATAACTGTGAAAGGGCGTCTGCGCATTTTTGGCAACCAGCAGCACCCGGAAAATGATGGCTGCCAGCAGTAAAATCACCACCAGGCATCCCACAAGTCCCAGCTCCTCCCCGATGACGGAGAAAATGAAGTCCGTGTGCCGCTCCGGCAGGGACCCCTCCCCCGCTTGGGTCTGGGTCCCCTGCAGATACCCCTGGCCGAACCATCCGCCGCCGCCGATAGTCAGAAGGCTCCGGGTCTGCTGCCAGCCGGCGCCCTGGACATCGTAGCTGTGGTCAAAAAGAACCAGGAATCGGTTTTTCATGTAAGGGTAGATCAAATCCAGCATCCAGGCCGCCGCTATGCCGCCGCCGCATCCGACAAAGAGCAACGCGAACCACCGGAGGGCAAAGCCCGCCGCGAAAGCCATGCACAAAAAGATAAAAAAGAAGGTCAGCGCGTTGCCAACATCCCCCGAAATCGCCACGTACCAGCCCATCAAGGCTAGTGTGTGGCCCGCAGCCATGGCTGCGGAGCGGAACGAGCGTAGATCCCGTTTCTCCTCCCTCTGCCAGGCCAGCTGTTTTGCCAGCAGCAACGTGAAGGTGATCTTTACCACTTCCGCCGGGCCGATGTTGAAGGGGATTCCCGGGATCTGAAGCCACGCCTGGTTGCCCGTGGTATCTCCGCCAACGCCCAGCGGCGTCAGCAGCAATCCGATAAAGACGATGTTGAAGCCAACCATCCACTTCCACTTTTTCATGACGATCTCGATGTCCACCATGGACAAGAAGATGTACATGCAGATGCCCAGGAGCAGCGCCACACTCTGGACAATGACAGGACGATTGGAATTTGAGTAACGGGTGGCACTGTAGATCATCATAATGCCATAGACTGTGGCGGTACAGCAAAGCCCCAGCAGTACCAGATCGGCCTGTTGGAAAAAATCCGCCAGAATGGCTTTGAGTCGGTTCAGCATGGGGTGTTTCTCCGTTTCCCAAAGGGTTGATTAAAGTCAACGTATTATACCACAAACCGATGGAGGTGTAAACGGCGCAATTTTGTTTTTACAAACCGTTCAAACTATGGTATATTAAATTGATTTGAAACAGAGAAAGGACGGCGGAACACGTGGAATACCTCTCTCACAGCGAGGCGGAGACAGAGGCCCTGGGCGCCCGGCTGGCCGGTGTGCTCACGGCCGGCACGGTGGTTGCCTATCAGGGTGGCCTTGGCATGGGAAAGACCGCCTTTACCCGAGGACTTGCCCGGGGACTGGGCTGCACCGACCGGGTCACCAGCCCCACCTTTACCATTGTCAACGAGTATCTGGGAGGCCGTCTGCCCCTGTTCCACTTTGACATGTACCGCCTCCCCGACTCGGATGCGTTGTTCGACATCGGTTGGGAGGACTATCTGGGCCGGGGCGGTGTGTGTGCCGTGGAGTGGAGCGAGCAGGTGGCAGACGCCCTGCCGGAGGATACTGTCACCGTCTTCCTGGCCCGCCACCCGGACGAGGAAACCTGGCGGATCATTACGATCAAAGGAGTGGAGCTGCCATGAAAATTCTGGCGCTGGAGACCTCCGCCCGGGCGGTATCTGCCGCCGTGGTGCAGGATGGGCGGCTGCTGGCCTGCGGCTATCAGGACACGGGCCTCACCCACAGCCGCACCCTGATGCCCATTGTGGAGGGTATTTTGAAAAATACGGAGCTGACCATGGCGGATATGGACGTCGTGGCGGTGGCAGCAGGACCGGGGTCCTTCACCGGCATCCGCATCGGCGTGGCTGCTGCCAAGGGACTGGCCTTCGCAGCGGACAAGCCAGCCGTAGGCGTTTCCACGCTGGAGGCCATGGCCCGGAACGTGGCCCATGTGCCGGGACTTGTGATCTGCGCCATGGATGCCCGCCGCCAGCAGATCTACAACGCTCTCTTTGAGGCAGATGCAGACGGACAACTGACCCGGCTGACGCCGGATCGGGCCATCGCCCTTTCGGAGCTTGCCGACGAGTTGCGGCAGGACACCCGCCCCAAACTGGTGGTGGGTGACGGCGCCCGGCTGTGCCGGGACTATCTGGAAGAGGCGGGGATCTCCTGTCGTCTGGCGCCGCCCCATCTTCTTTTGCAAAACGCCGCCTCCGTGGGCTTTGCCGCGGAGCAGGCCGCCCGGGAGGGCCATCTGGGTTCCGCCCAGGATCTGCAGCCGGTGTATCTCAGGCCGGTCCAAGCAAAAAAGCTGGCGGAGCGGCAGAACTAAGCAGAGACTCCAGCGATCTCATCACTTCAAAATATAGATAAAGGAGCTTTCTTATGAGCGGTAAAGTGCACATTATGGACCACCCCCTGGTCGCCCACAAACTGACCATCCTGCGGGACAAAAACACCAGCGTCAAGGACTTCCGGGAGCTGGTCTCCGAAATCGGAATGCTCATCACCTATGAGGCCACCCGGGACCTTCCCCTGACCACCAAGGAAGTGGAAACCCCCATCTGCAAGACCGTGGCTCCCACGCTCAAGGGCAAGAAATTCGCCGTAGTCCCCATCCTCCGGGCCGGCCTGGGCTTGGTGGACGGTGTGCTGCGGATGGTGCCCTCTGCCCGGGTCGGCCACATCGGTATGTTCCGAGATGAAGAGACACTGGAACCCCACGTGTATTTCTGCAAAATGCCCAAGGACATCTCCGAACGGGACATTATGATCGTAGACCCCATGCTGGCCACCGGCGGCAGCGCTGAAGCCGCCATCACCGAGATGAAAAAGCGGGGCTGCCGGAACATCAAGCTCATGGTGCTGCTGGCCGCGCCGGAGGGTATCCGCCACATTCAGGAGACCCACCCGGACGTGGACATTTACTGCGGCGCCGTGGACGAATGTCTCAACGAGCACGGCTACATCGTGCCGGGCCTGGGCGACGCAGGCGACCGGATCTTCGGCACCAAATAAACCGTTCTGCTTACAAAAAACAAGCTGCCGCGGGAAATCTCCCGCGGCAGCTTGTTTCATTGTTTAATAGATACAAAGGTAGATGCCCAGCCACTGCAATGCGGCTCCCGCCAGCACGAACAGATGCCAGACACAGTGATCGTACTTTTTGCTCCGGGCAAAGGGGATCATCCCCAGGGTATAAGCGATACCGCCCAGCAGGATGAACCACAGCAGCAGGCGGTTGTTCTGCCAGAAATCCGGGATGAACATCAGCCCGCTCCAGCCGATGAGGAAGTAGAGCGTGTAGTGCAGCGGACGCCAGCGGCCCGGTCCCAGCACGGCCACCGCCGTCACGCCCAGTAAAATCACGCCCCACTGCACGCAAAACAATGTGACGCCCAGTGCTCCCCCCAGATACACCAGAAGCACCGGGGCAAACGTGCCGCCGATCAGCAGATAGATGGACACATAGTCAAACCGGCGGCATACCCGCTTGGCAGTGGACCCAAAGCGCATGGCATGGTAGACACTGCTCATGGTCATCATGAAGATCATGCTGATGCCGTACACACAGGAGGCCAGGATCTTCATCCCCGTATCCGACTGTACCAGCAGCAGCACCATTCCCGCTACCGCCACCAGAGCTCCTGCGCCGTGGCTTACGGCGTTGAAGATCTCCTCCGCCAGCGTCAGATGAGGCGGCTCATTCATAGCCCGAAAACGGGCCTTCCGCACGGAACGGAGTCTGTTCAGACAATCTTGATTTGCAACGGACGCTGCTCGCATATCGCATCTCCTCAGTTCTCCGGTTTCCCGGTTCAGCGTTGAATTTAATTTCAAAAACTATATTATACAGTTTCGTTTTGCGTTTCAAGTAGTTTTTGTAAATTTACTGCAAACATGCCCTGAAATTTTTCACAAAAAAGAGGACGCATATGCGTCCTCTTTTGTCACTGCCAGTATTCGGTTTTTCCCTCCAGGCCAATGTCTTTGGCTTTGAAAACCGGGTTTTTCCCCGCTTTGCGCTGAGCGGCGTAATCCTTCATGGCATCCAGCGCCGGACGGGCCAGGATCAGGATCACCGGAAGGTTGATCAGCGCCATCAGCCCCATCAGTACATCCGCCAGGTTCCACACCAGATCAATGCTCTGACCGGCGCCGATAAAAATGACGATCATGGCATTGATGCGGAAAAGCACCATAAATTCCCGGGCAGGTACGCGGCCCACGATATAGTTGAGGGCGTTGTCCACGTAATAGAGGTTGCCGATCAGCGTCGTGAAGGCAAAGAGCACCATAGCCACCGTGATGAACACCGGGCCCGCGGCGCCGAACACATTCTGCAGCGCCGCCTGCACATAGGGTGCCCCTTCCAGGCCTTTGGTGGGCTCCACACCGGAACACAGCAGCATAAATGCCGTGGCGGAACAGATCAGCAGCGTGTCGATGAACACGGAGAGCATCTGAACCAGCCCCTGCTTAGCCGGGTGACTCACATGGGCAGACGCCGCCGCGTTGGGAGCAGAACCCACGCCCGCCTCGTTGGAGAAAAGGCCCCGCTTGATGCCGTACATCATGGCAGAACCGGTAAAGCCTGCGAAGATCGACTGGAAGTCAAAGGCCTCAGAGAAAATGCGACCCAACACCTGAGGCAGCAACTGGATATGCAGCACCACCACGATCAGCGCCACCAGCACGTACATGCCGCCCATAAACGGCACCAGCGTGGAGGTCACCTTCATGATCCGCTTGCCGCCGCCCATGAGGCAGTACCCCACCAAAACCGCCAGGATCGCTCCGATCACCCAGGGGGTGGTGGCAGGGTCATAGAAGGAGTAGCCGGAGAAGGTGGACTGGAGATTATAGGACGCCACCATATTGAATCCTCCGGCATAGGTCAAAATCAGTGTGATGGCAAACAGCACTGCCAGCGGACGGCTGTGCAGCGCCGCCTCAATGTAATAAGAAGGGCCACCGTAGCACTCGCCGGTTTCCGGATTGCGGCGCTTGTAGATCTGGGCCAGGGTGGATTCAATAAAGGCGGAGGCACCGCCGATGATGGCGATCAGCCACATCCAGAACACCGCGCCATAGCCGCCCAGGCACACGGCAGTGGAGATTCCCACGATATTGC
>OOBW01000888.1_pt1 | contig 16624 bp, 16 predicted proteins | sample 1671701 | NCBI WGS metagenome assembly OOBW01 (sample SAMN06348183, study PRJEB24527) | human gut metagenome | biome: human gut; feature: ankylosing spondylitis patient; material: feces | host: Homo sapiens | place: China | collected 2015-10 | reverse complement strand
ACAGCTCATCTTCAAATTAATAAAAAAGAGAAATGCGGTTTCAATGAATCTATCTGTGGCAACCGAGATAATCCCCCAAATGTATCACTTTTTGGATCAACGTTTACAGCCATGCTGCACGGAGAACGGTAAAACATACACCTTGGATCATAGCAGAAAAACTTCCAAGTAAGATAAATTAAAAATCTCCAAGGTGAAGTGCTCCTGATTTTGAAAAGTCTCACATTAGTTATTGGCAGGGTAAATATCCAAACGGCGTTCCAGAGTTTAAAACATTTGAAGATGAGATTATGAATTACCTTTTGATACCCATAAAGATCTCATGACAAGTAAGAATGGAAAGGGAGACGCATCTTTGAGATCCTGTCATCGAAATAAGGGGACGTTTGTTTTCAGAAAACGAAGACAAGGCAGTATCGGCAGAGAGTAATGCTGCAATCCGCACAACGGGGAAAGGGACAGAATAGCATCTTTTGTCAAAATAGAGAAAATGGTATGATCTTTTCACTTTCCGTTGACAGCTGCGGGGCGAATGTTGTATGTTGAAAACAGATCATATGACTGACGGAAGTGGGAGAACCACGTGGAGTATGATTTTGTAATTGCCGACCGTCTGGGCACATTCAAGTGCCCGGACGGTGTTTTTTTATGCCCGGGCGGAAAGGAGATCTCCTTGATCGGACACATCCATTCCGTGGAGTCCATGGGACTGGTGGACGGACCGGGGGTGCGGGCGGTGGTGTTTTTGCAGGGCTGTCCGCTGCGGTGCCGGTACTGCCATAACCCAGACACCCAGGAGGGGGGCGGCACGGCCGTCACACCGGAGGAGCTGACTGCACGGCTCCTGCGTTTTCGGCCGTACTTCAAGCGGGGCGGCGGAGTGACCTTTTCCGGCGGGGAGCCGCTGATGCAGCCGGAATTTCTCGCTGAGATGCTGAAGCGACTTCACCAGGCGGGAATCCATACCTGTCTGGATACTGCCGGGGCAGGAAAGGGGGAGTATGAAGCCATCTTGGCCAACACGGACCTGGTGCTCTTCGACGTTAAGCACGAGGACCCGGATGCCTATCACGCCCTCACCGGCGGTGAGATCCGCCGGCCTCAGGCCTTTGTGGAGGCGGTTCAGAAGGCGGACATTCCCATGTGGGTGCGCCATGTGGTGGTTCCCGGCCTCACCGATGGAGAAGAGCACCTGACAGCCCTCCGGGCGTATGTGGAGACCCTACCCCGGGTGGAGCGGGTGGAGCTGCTTCCATATCACACCATGGGCGTGGAGAAGTACACCGCGCTGGGCCGTCCCTACTCCCTGGAGGGCGTCCCGGAGATGGACAAGGCCCGCTGTGCCGCACTGGAGGAAAAGTGGTTTCGGATTTGGAACCGGCGTGCCTGATCGGACGAAGATCTCCTGCACTTGAAACAAGGATACGAAATGAGGAGGATTACAAAATGGGCATGATGAAATACCCCCAGTGGGACGGATTTCAGGGTGGTCAGTGGCAGCGGACGGTGGACGTGCGCTCCTTCATCCAGAAGAACGTCACCCCCTATGACGGCGACGAAGGTTTTTTGGCCGGACCCACCCAGCGCACCCAAAAGGTTTGGAAAAAGTGTGAGGAGCTGCTGCTCCAGGAGCTCAAGAAGGGCGTCCTGGATGTGGAGACCCACATCATCAGCGGCATCGACAACTTTGCTCCTGGTTACATTGACAAGGAAAATGAGGTCATTGTGGGGCTGCAGACCGACGCGCCGCTCAAACGCATCGTGAACCTCTACGGCGGCACCCGGATGGCCAAATCCGCTCTGGAGCAGTACGGCTACGAGCTGGACCCGGTGATCGCTGCGCACTTCAGTGAGTACCGCAAGACCCATAACGAGGGCGTCTTTGACGCCTATCCCAAGCGCACCCGGGACGCCCGCCACGCCGGGCTCCTCACCGGACTGCCCGACGCCTACGGCCGGGGCCGCATCATCGGCGATTACCGCCGGGTGGCCCTTTACGGCATTGACCGGCTGGTGGACTTCAAACAGCAGGACCTGGAGGAGCTGGACGGCCCCATGGACGAGGAGCGCATCCGTCTGCGGGAAGAAGTGGCGGAGCAGATCCAGGCCCTGGGGAAAATGAAGGCCATGGCCGCCCGGTATGGAGTGGACATCTCTCAGCCTGCCGCAAATGCCCACGAAGCGGTGCAGTTCCTGTATATGGCGTATCTCGCCGGCATCAAGGAAAACAACGGCGCTGCCACCTCTCTCGGCCGGACGTCCTCCTTCCTGGACATCTATATCCAGCGGGACCTGGAGCGGGGCATCCTCACCGAGGAAGGCGCCCAGGAGCTGATGGATCAGTTTATCATCAAGCTGCGTCTGGTGCGCCACCTGCGCACCCCAGAGTATAATGAGCTCTTCGGCGGCGATCCCACCTGGGTCACCGAGTCCATCGGCGGCATGAGCATCAACGGCAAAACCCTGGTGACAAAGAACTCCTTCCGCTGCCTTCATACCCTCACCAATCTGGGCAGCGCGCCGGAGCCCAACCTCACCGTGCTCTGGTCCGAGCACCTGCCGGAACCCTTCAAGCGTTACTGCGCCAAGATGTCCATTGCCACCGACTCCATCCAGTACGAAAACGACGACGTGATGCGGCCGGTCTACGGCGATGACTATGCCATCGCCTGCTGTGTCTCCGCCATGCGGGTGGGCAAGCAGATGCAATTCTTCGGCGCCCGGTGCAACATCGCCAAGTGCCTGCTCTATGCTATCAACGGCGGCGTGGATGAGCGCTACGGCACCACCATCGTCCCCGGCATCGAGCCTATCACCGACGAGGTGCTGGACTATGAAAAAGTCCGGGCCAACTACGACAAGGTCCTGGCCTATGCCGCGGAACTCTACGCCGACACGGTGAACATCATCCACTACATGCACGATAAATACGCCTATGAAGCCAGCCAGATGGCCCTCCACGACACCCATGTGGAGCGGCTCACGGCCTTCGGCATCGCCGGACTCTCTGTTGCGGCGGATTCGCTCTCTGCCATCCGCTATGCCAAGGTGCGTCCCATCCGCAACGAGCAGGGAATCGCCGTGGACTTCATTACGGAAGGCGAGTTCCCCAAGTACGGCAACGACGATGACCGGGCCGATGACGAGGCGGTATATGTGGTGCGGACCTTTTCCCACGAGTTGAAAAAGCACCCTCTGTACCGCAATGCGATCCACACCCTCTCCGCGCTTACCATCACTTCCAATGTCATGTACGGCAAGAAAACCGGCTCCACGCCGGACGGCCGCAAGCTGGGCGAGCCCCTGGCTCCCGGCGCCAATCCCATGCACGGTCGGGATGTGAACGGCGCCCTGGCCAGCCTCAACTCCGTAGCCAAGATCCCGTACCGGGACGTGTGCCAGGATGGCGTCTCCAACACCTTCTCCATCGTACCTGACGCCCTGGGGGAGGACGAGGCCCAGCGGGAGGATCATCTGGTAGCCATTCTGGACGGCTACTTCAGCCAGGGGGCTCATCACCTGAACGTCAACGTCCTCAACCGGGAAACGCTGGTGGATGCTATGGAGCACCCGGAGAAGTATCCCAGCCTTACCATCCGGGTCTCCGGCTATGCGGTGAACTTCAACCGCCTTTCCCGGGAGCAGCAGGAAGAAGTGATTCGCCGGACCTTCCACACTGCGGTCTGATGAAGCGCGTTTTTCCGGAAAAAGATTACCGAAAGCTCCGGGTCCTGTTTGAAACAGGCCCCGGGGCTTTTTGCAGTCAGAGAGAAGTGACTATAAAATTCACCAATTTTCACAGGGAAAAACTGGAAAAATCTTCGTAAAAAGTGGACTATTACGAAATAAGCGTCTCTTTGTTAAAATACTACTGCTTGGCGGTAATCAAAGTGAGATGCTTCGCTTTGGTTACCGCCGTATTTTGAAAGGAGAACCATTGTGGAAGAGCAGACAAATCAGTATTTAGCCCAGGCACCCATTGGAAAATTGATGATGAAATTTGCAGTTCCGTGCGTGTTGTCTCTGCTGGTGTCATCCCTGTACAACATCGTCGACCAGGTGTTCATCGGGTGGGGCGTGGGTTATCTGGGGAACGGCGCGACCAATGTTGTATTCCCCATTACCATCATTGCCCTAGCGCTGGCGCTGATGATCGGCGACGGTTGCGCGGCTTTTTTGAGCATCTGTCAGGGAAAGCAGGATACGGAGAGTGCCCACCGCAGCGTGGGCAACGCTGTGGCGCTGATGATCCTCGTGAGTATTTTGCTGGTGGCGGTGTTTTACGGCGGCCGGGACACGATCCTGGCAGTCTTCGGCGCTACGGAGGCAAATGTGGATTATGCACGGGAGTACTTCAACATCATTGTCATCGGAATCCCCTTCTTCGTGTTCACCAACGGCATGAACTCCATCATCCGCGCCGACGGAAATCCAAAGTTTGCCATGATCTCTACGGTGATCGGCTGCATCATCAACCTGATCCTGGACCCGGTGGCTATTTTCCTGCTGCACTGGGGAGTGGGCGGCGCCGCTCTGGCCACCATTGTGGGGCAGATCGTCTCCGCGGGCCTGGCGGTTTATTACCTGTTTCACACCAAGTCCTTCCGCCTGCATAAGGGCAGTTTCCGCTTGCATGGGGCGCTGCTGGGGAGGGTACTGCCCCTTGGAATCAGCAGCCTTCTGACTCAGCTTTCCATTGTGGTGATCATGGGCGTGATGAACAACACCCTTATCAAATACGGTGCCCAGTCCGAGTTCGGAGCGGATATCCCCATGACAGTGGTGGGCATTGTCATGAAGGTGTTCCAGATCGTCATTGCCTTTGTGGTGGGCATCGCCGCCGGCTGCCAGCCCATTGTGGGATATAACTACGGAGCGGGACATCTGCACCGGGTCAAGCAGATCTATAGGACCATGCTGGTGGCCGAGATTGTGATCGGCGCGGTGGCAACGGTGTGCTTTGAGCTTTTCCCTGTGCAGATCATCCGCCTGTTTGGCAGCGAAGGAGACCTTTACAATCAGTTTGCGGCCATGTCCTTCCGCATTTTCCTCTCCATGATGCTCCTTTGTTGTGTGCAAAAATCCACCAGTATTTTCCTTCAGGCATTGGGAAAGCCGATCATGTCCATGACGCTCTCCCTGCTGCGGGACTTCATTTTGAGCGTGCCCTTGATTCTGGTGCTGCCCGGGGTATTTGATCTGGGCGTTGTGGGGCCGCTGTATTCTGGCCCGATTGCGGACATCATCTCCTTCCTGGTAGCGGTGGTGATGATGGTGCGGGTCTTCGGCAAACTGAATTCACAGATGGAAAGAGGATAACTGTTATGAATGAAATTATTACCATCGGCCGCCAGTTCGGCGCAGGCGGCCGGGAGCTGGGCAAGCGACTGTCTCAAGAACTGCAGATCCCCTATTATGATAAGGAACTGCTTTCTGAAGCTGCAAAGCTCAGCGGGTTGAGTGAAAAATTCCTGAATCAGGAGGATGAGCGGGTCACCAACAGCCTGCTGTATTCCCTGGTGATGGGGACTTGTACACTGACTGGACAACCCTCTTTGGAAGAGCTGGGGTGGGATGCCCAACGAAAAGCCATTTTATCCGTGGCGGACAAGGGCGGATGCATCATCGTGGGCCGCTGCGCGGACTATGTGCTGCGGGATCGTCCCAATCTGCTGCGCCTTTTTGTGATGGATGATATGGAGAAGCGAATCCGGCATGTGAGTCAGCGGGACCAGATCACCCCGGCGCAGGCGGAGCAGAAAATCCGCAAAATGGAGAAAATGCGTGCTGCCTATTACAACAGCCGCACGGACAGCAAGTGGGGCGCGGCGGAGAATTACGATCTTTGCCTGAATATCTCCCATATCGGCAGAGAGCGTGTGCTGAACATTATTTTGGACCAGGTTCGAGATAAGAAGTAAGCGAAACAGACCGGGGCCACAGGGAAGATTGCCTGCATTTGCTGCAAGAAAAGGAACGTCATATCTGAAAAAAGCATGCAGCCGCTGCGTCTGCATGCTTTTTTCCGCTTGAAGAGCATCCGGTCATGGAATGGCGCCTGCCCCCTGTGCTGTCCACATTATACCCTCTTGTATTCTTTAAAACGGCATGATAAAATAAAGATAAATTTTTGGAAATGATTTTATTGGAAGGGGATGCCGGATGCCGAAGGTTGCATATTCAGAGAAAGACCGGGAGCGAATCCGGGAGGAGCTGCTCACTACAGCACTGGAGTTGATGGCACGGCAGGGGATTCAGCACACCACGGTGGAACAGATCTACAAAAAGGTGGGCATCTCCCGGACATTCTTTTATTCCTTCTTTCCCACAAAGGAAGATCTGATTGTGGAGACCCTCTATCTTCAGCAGCCACGGGTTCTGGCCTATGCCCGAAAGCTCATGGAGAATCCCAGCCTTACCTGGCGGGAGGGGGTGCGGACCTTTTTGCATGCTTGCTGCTACGGTGAGAAAAACGGAATTGCTGTGTTGACCATTGAGGAACAGCAGATGATTTTCCGGCGCCTGTCGCCGGAGAGCAATCAGGTCTTCCGGGAAAAGCAGGCCCGGCTGTTTGGCAAGATTCTGGAATGTTTCGGAATCAGAGCGGATAAGAAACGAATTGCCCTTTTCACTAATTTGAGCCTGACGGCTATGATCGTCCGCCGGGCGATCCCGGAGACATTGCCGCTGTTCGTTCCGGAGGCTGCCGATGAGACCGTGGCGTTTCAGATCGATTCCATCGTCAACTGTCTGGAGGCGCTGCGGGAGCCGGAAGGCTGCCCCGTGTGAGGACTGTTCCCACAAGCCCGCCTGACCACTTGCTGCGGACATCTGTTCAGGCGGGCTATTTTTTCTTTTGAATAAATACAAAACTAAAATATAATCTTTATTTTGGGGGGGTTCCCATTTGGAGCGGGAAATATCCTCCGGAAGAGGAACGCAGCAGGAGACGGGGTGCTGTTCAGGAAAGAGATTCATTTATCTCTTCCGGGGAAACCGAGCCTGCCGTTATGGAAACCGCCTTGACGCAGCTAACGTCATATCCCATTGGGAAATGGCGGCAGTGATAAAAAACCATCTAATTTCAGGAGGAAACGAGTATGGGACTTTTCAGCAAACTGTTCAAGGGACCGGAAGTAGACATGGAAAAGAGCAATGCCAATGCCAAAAAGATGCGCCTGCTTTTCAATCAGGTGGTGGAAAACGGAGACAGCTACCGGCTGATTTTTGGTTACACGGAGGATGTGGCCCGATTCAATTACGGATTCGTCCATGGCAGCAAGACGAAGATCGGCAATCTGATCGTGGGCTGGAACGAATCCACGCAGGCCATTGTGGTAGTGCCCACGGTCCCGGACCTCTCCGGCTGCGGCGACCCCACCTATTACCGCCGCTCTGAGATCCTGAAAGCCTACCGGAACAAGTACCCCACCGACGCATTCATCATTTATCCGGATAAAAAGGGCTACATCGGCATCAATGCCTACGACTGGCTGGATGACGAATCTCTGTATGTCTACGTATCCCAGGAGGAGGAACTGGCGGCTTTCACCGATTTTTTCATGAACCAGTTTGCCACAAAGTGAGGTGCATCCCATGTCACTGGGAGCGGTCGGCGCGTTTTTGGTGGTTCTGGTTGCGGTATTTGTGTTCGGCAGACTCTGGTTCCATCTGGTGGAGTCCCTGCTCAGGCTGGTCAGGCGCCTTTTCACCCGTCATAAGGACCCGCCCGCCTGGCATCCCCTTCCACCCGAACAGAAGGAGACACACGATGACTGACCCGGACGCGCTTTGCAAGCTGAATTGAGATGTGAGAATGACACCCGGCAAAAAACGAATTTAAAGAAAAAGAAACCATTCCCTGTTCCGGGCCGCCTGGGGGCGCCCGGAACAGGGAATGGCTTTTTGCTTGCAGTTGGGGGGCCGGGTCCGCCTGCTGCAGCTGGTTTTTCACTCCACTCGGTTCAAAAAGGGGACTTCCCGGCAGATGCAAGGTCCGGAAAGAGCCGGATCAGGTCTGCTGGCGGCGGGGCGGTCAGGTGCAGAAGTTCACCGGTGACGGGATGGGTCAGCGTCAGGCGGTGAGAGTGCAGCGCGGGTCGGGCGATCAGGTCCGGGGCTTCCGTACCGTAGAGCCAGTCACCGGCCAGCGGACAGCCAATGGACGCCATATGGACCCGCAACTGATGGGTTCGCCCGGTCTCCGGCAGAAGTGCCACCAGAGTGAGGCCGTCCCGGACGGCCAGCACCCGGTAATGGGAGACCGCTGCGGCGCCGTCCGGACGGACGCAGCGCCGGACGGTGGAGGTCTCGTCCCGTCCGATAGGGGTGTCGATGGTGCCGGAAGGGGCAGGGGGCGTGCCGACGCACACCGCTAGGTATTCACGCCGGAAGCGGTCCGTGTGAAGGCTCCGGCGCAGCAGATCGTGGACATATCCGCTTTTGGCGATCACCATCAGTCCGGTAGTACCTTTGTCCAGCCGGTTGACCGGGTGAAAGATAAAATCCGTTCCCCTAGCAAAGGCAAGGGCCCCGGCCACGGTGGGAGTGTCCGGCAGGAAATTGGAGGCATGGGCAGTCATCCCGGCGGGCTTGTCCACTACCAGCAAATGACCATCTTCCCAGATGACGGGAAGGGGCCAGTCACCGGGGACGGGCTGTACCCGGGGCGGGCGGTGATCGCCGGTTTCCACGGTGAGGATGTCGCCGGTGTGGAGAAGGTCCACTGTGCGGGCCCGACGGCCATTGACCAGAATCCCGCGCTCTGCCCGGGTCAGGCGGGCTACCGCATGGGTGGAAAAGTGCAGCTCTGCCTTCAGAATGTGGCGGACGGTGGCGCCATCCTGCTGCGGAGAGATGATTTTTGTGATGGTCTCCATGGCGGAGCCCCCTTTCGCAATAGAACCAGCATACCACAAAACCCGAAAAAGGAAAAGGCGGTACCGGCGGCTGTCGGATTGCGGTTCAGCGCGGTTTGTGGTAAAATCATAACATCAATCACCAGGAGGCCATTCATGCTGTTATCCGCGGAACATCTCTCCATCAATTTTGGCAGCCGCCAGCTGCTGGATGATGTCAACTTTTATCTCAACGAAGGGGATAAGACCGGCGTCATCGGTATCAACGGCACCGGAAAGTCCACCTTTATGAAAGTCCTGGCCGGCGTCACGGAGCCGGACGGCGGCACCATTTCCCGCAATCCCAATGTGCAGGTGAGCTTTCTGCCCCAGAATCCGGTGATGCAGGATGATGCCACCGTGCTGGAGCAGGTGTTTCTCCACTTCCCGGCGGAGTTCCGGGCCCTGAACGAATATGAGGCAAAGTCCATGCTCAATCGGCTGGGTCTGCCGGATTTTGAACAGAAAGTCGGCACCCTTTCCGGGGGCCAGCGCAAACGTGTGGCACTGGCCGCGGCGCTGCTGAGTCCGGCGGACGTGCTGATTCTGGACGAGCCCACCAACCATCTGGACAGTGAGATGGTGGCCTGGCTGGAGAACTGGCTCCGCCGCTTCAAGGGCGGGCTGATCATGGTGACCCACGACCGCTATTTTCTGGAGCGGGTGGTCAACCACATCACGGAGCTGAGCCGGGGAAAGCTGTACCACTATGAGGCCAATTACTCCAAGTATCTGGAGCTGAAAGAGCAGCGAGCGGAAATGGCCGAGGCCAGTGAGCGCAAGCGCCAGTCCATTCTCCGGGTGGAGCGGGAGTGGATCATGCGGGGCTGCCGGGCCCGGTCCACCAAATCCAAGGAGCGGATCGCCCGGTACGAGGCCCTGCGGGACCAGGACGCACCGGAGACGGACGACACCGTGCAGCTGGCTGCGGCTTCCAGCCGTTTGGGGAAAAAGATCATTGAACTGGATGACGTCACAAAGTCCTTTGACGGCAAGACCGTGGTGGATCATTTCTCCTATCATCTTTTGCGGGGGGATCGGATCGGCATCGTGGGGCACAACGGCGCCGGAAAATCCACACTACTGCATCTGATCGCCGGGGAATTGGCGCCGGACAGCGGCAGCGTGTCCATCGGCGCAACCGTCAAGATCGGCCACTTCTCCCAGGAGGGGCGGGAACTGGATCTGAACCAGCGGGTCTATGATTTTATTCACGACATCGCAGATGAAGTGGAGACGGACGAGGGAACTTTTTCCGCAAACCAGATGATGGAGCGGTTCCTCTTCCCAGGGGACCTGCAGTCTGTGCCCATCGGCCGACTCTCCGGCGGAGAGCGGCGGCGGCTGTATCTGCTGTCCATCCTGATGGCGGCGCCCAATGTGCTGCTGCTAGACGAGCCCACCAACGATCTGGACATTACGACCCTTTCCATCCTGGAAGATTATCTTCAGGGTTTTCCCGGTCCCATTCTGGCCGTGTCCCATGACCGCTTTTTCCTGGACCGGCTGGCGGAGTCGATTTTTGAAGTCCGCACCGGCGGGGAGATCCGGCGGTACACCGGCAACTGGTCGGACTGGGCGGCCAAGCGGCAGGCGGAGGAGCGGGCTGCGGTGCCGGAAAGGCCGAAGGCCTCCGCACCGGAGCGGCCCAGAGAGCGGAAATTGAAATTTTCGTACAAGGAACAGCGGGAATTTGAGACCATTGATGATGAGCTGGCGGCGCTGGAGGCCCAGGTGGCGGAATGTCAGGCGGCCCAGGAGTGCTGTGGCAGCGATTACGTGAAGCTCCAGGAGCTTCAGGCCCGTCAGACAGAACTGGAGCAGCAGCTGGAGGAGAAAACGGAGCGCTGGATGTATCTCAATGAGCTCAAGGAGAAGATTGATTCCCAGAACGCTTGAGAAAGGACACGGGAAAATTTGAACCGGGCGCAAAATCAAAAACAGCGGCCCATTCAGACGTGGGCTGTTGCAGATGGCCGGAATCGATGCGAAAGGGGGGCGTGTTGGTGGACGGCAGAAAGCATTATCATGTAGAACAGATTCAGAGTGCATATCGGCGCATTGATGACAAATGGCTGCATATGCAGTATCGGCTGATGCTGGTTTTGGTAGTCGTGGCCACAGCGTTGGAAGCGGGAATGTTTTTTGTGCTGTGGGGGCTGAATGCGGTGGAGACTTCTGCAGGATGGTACCTCATCAAGTACTTTGTGGTTCCTGTCGGCTGTAATCTGGTGCTGTGTATCCTGGCGACGATACTGATGCGGAGGTCCTTTTCTGAGCGGAAAAAGATCTATGGCCTTTCTCTTTTGATGACGGTTATGGCATTTGCCCTCTATACCATTCATGCCACATGGCACTCGCTGCTGCTGGCATTCGCCATTCCGATGCTGGTGACGGTGGTCTATGCCGATCAGCTTTTAACGGGGCTGGTCAGCGGATTGTGTCTTGTGGGAAAGACCGTCTCCGACCTGCTGATTTTCTGGGACCCGGTGCGGGGCGGCGTATTGGACAGCGAAAATGCCTTTGTGGACTTCATACTGTCTCTGTTGCTGTTGGGCCTCTTTTATGGGATTTGTGCCTTCCTCATCCGCATCGAGCGGGAAAAAAGCAACGTCAGCATCGATCTGGAGCGCCAACGTCAAAAATACCATATGGAGTCTCTTACGGATGCACTGACCGGCGTGTGGAACCGGCAGGCCCTGCGGGAGGCGTTCCGGCGTCTGGAAGACCGGGCGGCGGATTGCCAGGTGTTTTTGGCAATGATGGATCTGGATGACTTTAAGCGGCTCAATGATACCTATGGCCATTATCGAGGTGATGACTATTTAAAAGCGCTGAGTGGTGTGCTCAAGGCGGTCGAGACAGATCGGATTCAGGCGTTCCGCTTTGGTGGAGATGAATTTTGCCTGCTGTTTTACTCCTGCTCCGGGGAAGAGACGGAACAGATCTGCTGTCAGATTCAAACGCGCTTTGCAGCGGAGCGCGTCCACAAGATCTGCCAGCCGGTATCCGTCAGCATCGGTATTGCCCGTTTTGAAGCGGGGGAGCGGCCATCCCATCTGCTGCAGCGGGCAGACGCAGCCCTATATCAGGCCAAGCAGAAAAAGGGAAGCATCTGCTTTAAGGCGGAGAACTGACAGAAAAAGCCCCCGGATGATTCATCATCCGGGGGCTTTTCTGCGTTTATTCAGGGATTATTCCGGGTCCATGGCAGTGCGCAGCTGGTCCGTAATGGCCCCTTCAAACAGTCTCGTGGAATGGGCGTGAAGGGTTTCCAGCGCACCGGCGGCCAGCGTGCAGGGTACATTACCGCCCATGGACAGATCCATGTCAAAAATGAACTTGACCTCCGGGTCCTGAGCGGCGCCGGGGGCGTTGTTCTTGATGCGGCCGGGACCGGCGTGGATTTTAGCCTGACAGCTGGAGTCCAGCTTTACCTGCAGATCGCAGGAGCAGAGAGTGAAGGCGTCTTCACGGATGTCCTCCTCCCGCAACGCCCCGGTGTAAGCAGGGGCAAACAGGTCCGCCCAGTCGGCATCCTCCAATCCCATCCGGGAGCGGGAGACGATATTGACGTACCGCAGTCCCACCCGCTGGAAGAAAGAGGGATGATAGATGCGGATAAAGGAGGCAAGGGGCTTGTCCAGCTGACGGGCAAACTCCTCCCACCCGGGATAGCGCAGGGTGGACAGGGCGATAAAGTTCTCCGTCAGGTTCAGCTTCCACACACCATCTGCGGAGAGAAAATTATAATTGGTAATCGGAGGCTGCTGCTCCACCTTGGGATTGGGGCCACCCAGACCGGTGACTTTCGGCGCGGCAATGTCCTGCCGGCGTGCATACTGCGGGAAGTCCTCCCGGATGGCATCCTGGAAATCAGCGGGCTCCACGCTGTTGATAGTGAGAATGGTGGGGAACCGCAGCTGGCAGATGACCTCATGGACGGGGGCATTGCGGTAATGGCTGCGGGAACGATCGGAAAACAGCATGTGACAGTCTCCTTTGTTGTCAAGATACATTTATTGTATGCCCCATTTTCACAAAAGTCAATCCACAGCCCCGTTCACAGATAGAAGCGGTGACAGCCGATGGTGGTGAGGTAAGTCCGGTTGGCGTTGATCCAGGTGCCCTGGGACAGGGCCGGGGCGTAAAAATACAGTGCATCTTCCAGAACTACCGTTCCGTCCAGAACTTGCCGGGCGGCCTCTGTGGAGAGGGCGGTAGGGGTTTGATAAACCGTGCCGTTGTCTACCGGCTGGAACTGCGTCCCGTGCTTGCGGTCAAAGATCACAGCAGGGATGGTGTCCGGGAAGGCATCATCTGCCACCCGGTTGAGAACCACATTGCCCACGGCGATCTGGCCTTGCAGCGATTCTCCCCGACTTTCGGCGCTGATGATGCGGCTGAGCCAGTACAGGTCCGCTGCGTCATAGTCAGCCTCCGGTGAGGAGACCGCGGCACCGCCCAGATAGGGGTCCCAGGATACGCCGCCGCCCAACTGAGTTACCAGCAGCCGCAGCGGTACATAGGTACGGCCATTTTGTACATAGACAATGCCAAGGTATGTGATCCCGTTGACGGTAATGGTGCCGTCGGCGGGGTCTGCGGTGACATGGAACCCGTCGGCGGTGGCCTTGGCCTCCTTGTTCTGGGCGTCCCACCAGACGTCCCATCCGCCGAAGGTCTCCAGCAGGGTCCGCAGGGGAACGTATGTAACGCCGGCCCGCAGCGTGGAGGTGCCGGAGAGGATTTCTCCATCTACCTGTACCGGTACTGTGCGCTCTGACGCGGCGGCTGCCTGAACCGGCATGGCGCAGGTCAGGGAAGCGGCGGCCAGCAGAGCGCATAATAGCTTTCGTTTCAAGTCGTCTCGTCCTTTCACTTTTTTGGCAGGACCGTCCGGTGGACGGACAGCCGATGCCTGGTAACATGATACGGGACTTTTCCAGCAGGGGCAACCCACAAAACCTGTCAGATCCGGCAGCTGCTTCCATCCAGAAACAGAGTGATCCGGCCGTTGTCACTCCAAATGGGAGCTGGTGAGGCGTTTTCAGGGAACCAGGACAACATCCGGCGAGCATCCGGCAGAGTAAACTGGCATCCGGGTTCATAGACTGTTGGCGAGGGGAGGGGAGCGGATGGACGCCTTTGAGTGGACTGCCGGCGTGTATGCCACGGCTATGACCATGGCGAAATGCATGGATTCAAAGGAGCTGACCCGCAGCGCCCTGATTTTCACCCAACTGGGGACCACACTGGCAACACTGGCAGCGCTGCGGGAGCTGGACGAGACTCCCACTGAGACAAATGACACGGACTCGTCCGCCTTGTAGCTGGTTTTCTTGGATTGCAGTTGCAAAAGATGTATTTTTTTTGTATAATACTCCTCGTGATGAAAATTTGAGGCAGAACCGGGAGGAGCGTTTCCATGCAAGACCGCTTTCAATCTGTTCTGGAGGAGCATGCTGCCCGCTATCCGGCCATGACGCCCCAGGATTACGGCAAGCTGGCCTATCAGAATGTGTTTGGACCGGAGCATCTGGTGCGGGACGCCCGGCAGGTTGATCAGCGGCTGCGGGAGGAGTGGATGACGCTTCCTCTATCTGCGTCCGGCGGTCCGTGGGCGGAGTCCATTGGAAACGGGCTTTGCCGGCTGCATCTGGCAGGCCCTTGGGACCCGGAGGCAGCAGCGCTGACGGCGGAACTGTTTTGCCACACCGCCCGGGAACATTCAGGCACGCCGGAGGAATTGGCGGAGCGCCTGGATGTGCTGCGGGACCAGCCGGTTCCCGGCATGGAGGAGTGGCTTGCATCGTATGAGGCCCAGGACTGTCCGGCAGTCCACCACAGTGAAGCATTTCGGGCGGCCTACCAGCCCCACTACCGGGTGCTGGCTTCGGACTACGCCCATTATTTCCCCGCGCTGCTGGCGATCCGGCGGTTGCTGGCGGAAAAGGGACGGGCCGTGGTGGCTGTGGACGGACGCTGCGGCAGCGGCAAAAGCGGCCTTGGTGAGCTGCTGGGGCGGCTGTTTGACTGCAATGTCGTCCACATGGACGATTTTTACTTGCCTATCGCCGACCGCCCGGAAAACTGGACAGAGATCCCCGGCGGCAATATGGACCTCTCCCGTTTTCGACAAGAGGTGCTGCTGCCCGCTCGGCGGGGAGAGACGGTTTTCTATCGTCCCTTTGACTGCCGAAGCCAGACTCTTCGGGAAGCACAGCCCTTGCCCCGCCGTCCGCTGACGGTGGTGGAGGGCAGTTATTCTCATCACCCGGAATTGACCGGTCAATATGATCTGAAGCTGTTTCTGACCTGCTCCAGGGAGGAGCAGGCCCGACGCCTGCAGGCGCGGGAAGGAGCGTATTATCAGACCTTTTTGACCTGCTGGATTCCAGCGGAGGAACGGTATCTGCGCAGCTGCGGCATTGAAGAAGCCGGCGTTCTGCGCCTGGATACCTCCACGTTTTTTGAATCATGAAGCAGCCGTCAGAAGACGGCAAACACCCCCGGCACTCCGAAAAAAAGCCATGAAGGCGAAAGCACCCTCAGAAGAGGCGCGCAGAAAGACTTTTTGAGAAGGAGTTTCCCCATGAAAGAGAAGAATCTGAAGACCTACATCTGGAACCTGGTCCTGTCCGCCATGTTTATGGCAATCGGTCTTGTCCTGCCCTTTTTCACCGGCCAGATCCCCCAGATCGGCAGCATGCTGCTGCCCATGCATCTGCCTGTGCTGCTGTGCGGCTTGATCTGCGGCTGGCAGTATGGCGGCGTGGTGGGCTTTGTCCTGCCGCTGCTGCGGTATGTGATGTTCGGCATGCCTCCGATTTTCCCCACCGGTCTTGCCATGGCCTTTGAGATGGCGGCTTACGGCATGATCGCCGGCGCGCTCTACAAGCACTCCAAGTGGCAGTGCGTGGTGGCGCTCTACCGCTCTTTGCTGATCGCCATGGTGGGCGGCCGCATCGTCTGGGGTGCGGTGATGGTGGTGCTCTCCGGCGTGTCCGGTCAGGCGTTCACCTGGCAGCTGTTTATCTCCGGCGCATTTTTGACGGCTGTTCCCGGCATCATCCTTCAGCTGGTGTTTATCCCGGCGGTGATGGTGGCACTGGACCGGACGGGCATGGTCCGCTTTGCCCGCAAGACCCAGGCCGTCCAGGCATCCAACTGAACCCAGTCCGCGTTTGAAAACCGGTCCGTTCCACGCAGCGTTTGTTGCGGGAGCGGGCCGGTTTTGTTACACTGAGCTGGCAGGATATCCAGTATTACTGGTCGGGAGGTGTTCCTCGCTGTGGACGTGGAGCGGATGTTCTATATCACAGAGGATATGCAGTCTTTCGGATTGAAATCGGAGGGCGGCACCAGCATTGCCCGGAGAGCCGGCCGATGTACCGCTGCTGCTGCAGTTTGGACATTATGACTCCATCCGGCCGACGTGTTTGTATTCGCAAAGAAAAACCCCGGCGTATCCACGGGATACGCCGGGGTTTTCGTTTTCTATAAGGAATTATGCCAATTTATGAGTCAGCCGTTCCGCAATCGCGTCCAGGAATTCCCGGCTGGTCACTGCCGTGGCGGAAAATCCGGGCTCCACCAGGTTCACCAGATCCTTGGTCATGATCCCAGCGTTTAAAGTATCGTAGCAGGCCTCTTCCAGCTTTTCTCCAAAGCGGGTCAGTTCGGGCAGCTTGTCCAGCTCGCCCCGGCGCTTGAGCGCGCCGGAC